>Ga0102590_1000137_pt1 | contig 200713 bp, 183 predicted proteins | sample AraplaMF_Col_mMF_FD_76859 | JGI IMG/M metagenome (GOLD analysis project Ga0102590, IMG submission 76859) | Arabidopsis root microbial communities from the University of North Carolina, USA - plate scrape MF_Col_mMF | ecosystem: Host-associated > Plants > Roots > Endosphere | place: USA...
AAGGGTTTCGTGTTCATGTGAAAGCTCACAGTCCGCTGATGTCGGCGACCAGCACGCTGCCGGTCGCAGACTCCGTGATATAGAGCCGATCCTTCCGTTCGCCACCGATGGCGACATTGGTGCAGTTCGGCCCCGCGCACGATTTGATCCGCGCGATCAGTTCCCCGTTCGGCGCAAACACGAAGACATGGCCGAGCGAGGCGTGGCCGACGAACAGGCGCCCCTTCGCATCCATGGTCATGCCGTCGGGACCGGAGGTACCGAACAGCGAGCAGAAGCGGCCGACCTTGGACACGCTGCCGTCCTTCATGAACGGCAGCCGCCACACCGCATTGTCGCGCGTCATCGCGACGAACAGCACGGTTTCGCTGGGGTCGAGCACCAGGCCGTTCGGGCTGATGCCGGTGTCGATCAGACAATCCAGCCGCCCGCTCGGCATCAGCCGGTAGACACGCCCGCTCGGATCATGCAGGCCGGTCTGGCCCTGGTCGGTGAAGAAGATATCGCCGTTGGAGGCGAGATGCAGATCGTTGCAGCCGCGGAAGGATTCCGAATTGCGCGCGGTCAGGATGGGCTTGATCCGACCGGCCTTGGCATCGAGCTCCATGATGCCGTGCATATAGTCGGCGACCAGGATGCGGCCATCGGCTGCGATCTTCAGCCCGTTCGGCCAGCCCTCATATTGGACCACGAGCGACCATTCGCCGCCGGGCGCTATCCGGAAGATGCGGCCGAAGGGAATGTCGACGATGTAGAGATTGCCGTCCCTGTCGAATGACGGCCCTTCGATGAAGGAGTCCGTCGGCACGCCCGGGCGGTTGGCGTCCGCCCAATCGGTCCGCTCGCCCTTGCGGCGGAACTTGTCGGGCATGGCGGAAAAAAGCTTGGTCTCGATCAGGCGCGGCGGCGTTTCCAGGTACATCATTGTTCTTATGATTGTTGAGGGGGCGGGACGCGGAGCATAGGGCAGAATGGCGGACGCGTCGATTGGCGCGCCGGCCCGCGCGACCGTTCTCCGCGTCGTCCTGGCGAAAGCCAGGACCCATTACCACAGGAAGGTATGGTTGCGGATAGTCGTGGCCACAGCGCGCTTCAGCAACGCTGACCGGGGTAATGGGTCCTGGCTTTCGCCAGGACGACGACGGAGAGACTTCCTACACCGCCGCTCCCGCCACCTTCGCCTGCTTCGCCGGCATCGCGTCCGTCGTCGCGATCAGCCGCTTCAGCTCGGGGATGCAGGAGCCGCAATTGGTGCCGGCCTTGAGCTTTGCGCCGATCTCGGCGGCGGTGCGTGCTCCGGCCGCGATGGTATCGCAAATGGTGCCGCGGCCGACGCCGAAGCAGGCGCAGACGATCGGGCCGGTTGCAGCAGCGCCCTCGCTGGACTTGCCCGACAACAGCATGCGGCGCTGGTCGTCGGTGACCTGATCGGCGACGAACAGGCCCTTCACCACCTCCCAGTCGCCGGCATCGTGGGCGGGGCCGACGAACAAACAGGTCTCGATGCGGTCGCCCGCGAAAGACGCGGCGCGATAAACGCCGCCGCCGAAATCGCGGTACTCGGCAACGTCCTCGCCGGCGATGCCCTCGAGCCAGGCCGGCCAGCGGGCGAGATCCGCATTGTCGGCGAAGAGATAACCGAAGCCGCCGGCCACCGTGACGCGGGTCCACAACAGGTTCTGCGGCAGATCGAGCTCCTTGCGCGACAGCGCGAAGCCGCGGAAGACGAACTCATAAGGCGCGATCGCGGCCGGCGTGGCCTTGGATTCCGGCTGGCCCGAGAACGGATCGGTGAAGGGTGCGACCAGCGCCCCGACGCGGCCGTGCGAGGCATTCATCGCGCTCCAGTGGATCGGCACGAACAGCGTGCCGCGCTGCTGCCGCTCGCTGACGACGGCCTTCAGGATGCACTGGCCGTAATCGGTGGTGATGCGGGCATAGCCGTCATGGGCGATGCCGTATTTGCCGGCGTCATCGGGATGGATCTCGACGAACGGCTCCGGCAGATGCGCGCCCAGCCGCTGACTGAGGCCGGTGCGCGTCATGGTGTGCCACTGGTCGCGGATACGGCCGGTGTTGAGCCTGAGGGGGCGCGACGGGCCGGTCTCGCCGCGCAGCGTCGGCACCTCCGGCGCAATGAAGCGGCCCTTGCCGTCATTGGTGAAGAAGCCGCCTTGCGCGAAGAAGCGCTCGCCGGGCGTCCCGCCGTCGCGCACCGGCCACTGCACCGGCTTCAAGGCGTCGAAGGCATCGTCGGACAGCGACGTCAGTGCGCCGATGTCGAAATCGCGGCTGCCGTTGTTCTCGAAGGCCGAGAGCGCAGCATGCTCGCGGAAGATATCGGCCGCGGATTTGTAGTTGAAGCTGTCGCCGAAGCCGAGCCGCTTGGCGGTCTCGCTCAGGATCCACCAGTCGGGGCGCGCCTCGCCCGGCGCCGGCAGGAACGAGCGCTGGCGCGAGATGCGGCGCTCGGAATTGGTCACGGTGCCCGACTTCTCGCCCCAGGCGAGCGCGGGCAACAGCACATGCGGGCCGGCCTCGACGGTGTCGTTGGAGAGCACATTCTCGGAGATCACGAACAGCTCGAGCTTCTTCAGCGCCTCGCGCACGAAATCCGCATCGGGCAGCGACACCGCGGGGTTGGTGCCCATCACCCACAGCGCCTTGACCTCGCCGCGGTTGATGGCCTCGAACAGTTGCACCGCCTTCAGCCCTTCGTGCGTCGCGATGCGCGGCGCCTTCCAGAACCGGCGCACGCGGTCGATGTCGGGCGGCGTGAAGCCCATATGGGCGGCGAGCATGTTGGCGAGGCCGCCGACCTCGCGACCGCCCATCGCATTGGGCTGGCCGGTGAGCGAGAACGGCGAGGCCCCCGGCTTGCCGATGCGGCCCGTGGCGAGATGGCAGTTGAGGATCGCGTTGACCTTGTCGGTGCCCTGCGCCGACTGGTTGACGCCCTGTGAATAGAGAGTGACGACCTTCCCGGTGTCGCGGAACATCTTGAAGAAAGCCGCAACGTCCTGTTCGGACAGCCCGGTCGCCAGCGCGGTCGCCGCGACGCTGCCGGCGATGTTGCGCGAGCGCGCCAGTGCATCGTCGAAGCCCGACGTGTTCTGCGCGATGTAGTCCTGGTCCAGCGCGCCATTGTCGGCGAGATGCACGAACAGGCCGGAGAACAACGCCGTATCGGTGCCGGGCTTGAGGCCCAGGAACAGATCGACGTCGCTCGCGGTGTCGGTGCGGCGCGGATCGATCACGATCATGCGCGCGCCGCGTTCGGCGCGGTTCTTCAGCATGCGCTGGAACAGCACCGGATGGCACCAGGCCGCGTTCGAGCCGACGAAGACCAGCAGATCGGCCTGGTCGAGATCCTCGTAGCACCCCGGCACGGTGTCGGCGCCGAAGGCGCGCCGGTGGCCGGCGACGGAGGACGACATGCAGAGCCGCGAATTGGTGTCGACATTGGCCGTGCCGACAAAGCCCTTCATCAGCTTGTTGGCGACGTAATAATCCTCGGTCAGGAGCTGGCCGGAGAGATAGAAGGCGACCGCGTCGGCGCCGTCGCGCGCCACGATGTGCTGCATGCGATGGGCGACATGGTCGAGCGCATCGCTCCAGGCGACGCGCTCCAGCACGCCCTTGCAGCGGATCATGGGATAGAGCAGCCGGCTCTCCAGCCCGACGGTCTCGCCGAGCGCGGAGCCCTTCGAGCACAGCCGGCCGAAATTGGCGGGATGGTCGGGATCGCCCGCGATCGCCGCCCCGCCCTTGCCGTCGGGCGTCGCCAGCACGCCGCAGCCGACGCCGCAATAGGGGCAGGCGGTTCGGGTCGCGCGGAGCGTGGGATCGATCGCCGTCATATCAAGCCGCCTTCGAAGGCTGCGCGAGCACGCGGCCGAACATCATGTCGGTACGGATGGTCGCGACCTTGTCGCGGTTGCGGATCAGCTCGAGATACCACAGCGCATCGAGCGTATCGCCGATCAGCACGGCGCCGGTGAGCCGGCCATCGGCGATGACGAGCTTCTTGTAGGTGCCGCGCCTGCGGTCCGACAGCACGAGGCTCTCGCTGCCCTCGCCGCCCATGAAGTCACCGGCGGAGAACACGCTGACGCCGGAGACCTTCAGATTGGTCGAGACCACGCTGCCCTGATAGGCGGCGGGCCGGCCGGCGAGATGCCGCGCCAGCACGCGCGCCTGCTCATAGGCGGGCTCGACCAGGCCGTAGCAGGTGCCGCGATGCTCGGCACATTCACCGAGCGCGAAGATGTCGGACGAGGAGGTCTGCATCACATCGTTGACGACGACGCCGCGGTTGACCGCAATCCCCGCCTCTTTTGCCAGCGCGACGTTCGGCTTGATGCCGGCGGCGAAGATCACCGCATCGGCCTCGATGCGGCTGCCGTCGGCGAGCTCGACGGCCTCGACATGGTCCTCACCATGGATGCGGGCGGTCGAGGCGTTGAGCAGGATGCGGACGCCCTTGCGCTCGACCAGCGTCTTCAGGAGGTCGGCGGCCGGAAGATCGAGCTGACGCTCCATCAGCCGGTCCATCAGATGCAGCAGGGTGACGGGCGCGCCGGCCTTGGCGAGGCCGTAGGCGGCTTCCAGGCCGAGCAGGCCGCCGCCGACCACCACGACGCGTTTCCTGGCGGCCGCGAGCGTCAGCAGCAGATCGACGTCGCGCGTGTCGCGAAACGTGTGCACGCCGGCAAGGTCCGCGCCCGGCACGTTGAGCCGCAGCGGCGTCGATCCCGTGGCGAGCACGAGCTTGGAATATTCCATGCTCTCCTCGCCCGCGATCTTGAGCTCGCGGCGCCCGGTGTCGATCTCGGTGACGCGATAGCCGTAGCGCACGGTGACGCCGCGATGGCGCCACCAGTCCGCCGGCCGCAGCTCGATCTCGTGCGAGCCGGTCTCGCCGGCCAGCACGGATGACAACAGCACGCGATTGTAAGCAAGCCGCGGCTCATCGCCGATGACGGCAACCGCGTAGCGGCCGAGTGCGGTCTTGGCGAGTTCATCGACAAGCCGCGCAGCCGCCATACCGTTACCGACGATGACGAGTGGCTCACTCACGGGGCATCTCCTATTCGGCGGCCTGCGGCTGTGCGCCGTACGCTTCAGACATCATATAGCCGGACAGCACGCCGTAGGCGTCGGTCCAGGCGGCGGCGAGTTCGGGCGTCCAGGCCTCGCCGAGCCCCTTCTCCAGGGTCCACAGCAAGGTCGCACCGACCACGGGGTAGTGCTCTGCCTTGGCGCCGTAAGCGACGTGACGCTTGGCGAGCGCCGAGGCCGCAGGAAGAATCGTCTCGAGGTTCGACAGACCGCCGACCACGGCGGCGAGCATGCCCATCAGCTTCTTGCGCTGCTCGGTCATGTCTTCGGGAAACATCGCGCGCACCGGCGGCGCCACCTCGAACAGGCGATCGTAGAACAGCACCGCAGCAGCTTCCGAGATCGGAGCGACCTTGGAAAAGCTCTGCTGGATGAGGGTCACTTGTTCGGGCGTCATGATGGTCTCCTGTCTGTTTCGGTTTGCCTTGGTGCGCGCCGTTGCGAACAAGGTTCATGGGTCAAACGTCATCAGAGAGTCTTCTCCCCGCGTACGGGGAGAAGCGAGATTCGTACCAAGTTCAGACTCTGGCTTCGGCGAGGCCTGCGGCGCCCTCACCCTGCGGACTGCGACGCAGGTAGAACCACCAGGTCAGGCCGAGGCAGGAGGCGTAGAAGACGAGATAGATCGCGAGCGCGAGCGACGGCCCACCGGTCAGGGCGATCGACTTGCCGAAGCCGCTCGGGATCAGATAGCCGCCGACCGCACCGACCGCGCCGATGAAGCCGACCGCAGCACCACTCTCGATGCTCGCGGTCTTCAGCGCCGCGCTGCGTGCGACATCGCCCTGGCCGCGCACCTTGGCCAGGTTCTGCTCGCGGAAGATCGAGGGGATCATGCGGTAGGTCGAGCCGTTGCCGATGCCCGTCGTCACGAACAGGATCAGGAACATCGACAGGAAGCCGATGAAGTCCTTGTGCCCGACGAAGTAGAGCACGCCGACCGTCGCCGCCGCCATCACGATGAAATTCCAGAAGGTGATGACCGAGCCGCCGACCCTGTCGGCGAGCCAGCCGCCGAACGGGCGCGACAGCGATCCGACCAGGGGGCCGAGGAACGCGATCGAGATCGTCACCGACGGAAACTGCGTCTTGAGCAGCAGCGGGAACGCGGCGGAGTAGCCGATGAAGGATCCGAACGTGCCGATATAGAGGTACGCCATGATCCAGGTGTGCCTGCGCTTGACCACCGCGAGCTGGTTCCTGATCGACGATTTGGCCGTGGTCAGGTTGTTCATGAAGAACACCGCACCGAACACCGCGATCGCGATCGGCAGCACCCACATCAGGCCGGCATTCTGCAGGAAGATGCCGTCGACGGGCGTTGCCTGGAACAGGTTGATCACGGCGAGCGTCATCAGGATCGGGGTCAGCAGCTGCACGCTGGAGACGCCGATATTGCCGCCGGCGGCATTGAGGCCGAGCGCCCAGCCCTTCATCCTGTCGGGGAAGAAGAAGGAGATGTTGGTCATGCTGGAGGCGAAATTGCCGCCGCCGAGACCGGCGGTGCACGCGACCAGCAGCATCAGCCAGAACGGCGTATCGGGATGGCTGACGAAATACGCCAGCGACAGCGTGGGGATGAACAGGACCGCCGCGCTGAAAATGGTCCAGTTGCGGCCGCCGAAGGTCGTGACTGCGAAGGTGTAGGGAAAGCGCATGAAGGCGCCGATCAGCCCCGGCACCGCGACGAGCTGAAACAGCTGGTCGGTGCTGTACTGGAAACCCGCCTGCGGCAGCTTGGTGGTGACGATGCTCCAGATCAGCCACACCGAGAAGCCGATATGCTCGGCAACGATCGACCAGATCAGGTTACGCCGGGCGATTGTCTTGCCGCCCGCATTCCAGAACGCCTCGTCTTCGGGGCGCCAGTCTGAAATCCAAGTAGGATTCTTCGTCATTGAGTATCCCTTCCAGGCTCACCGCTGCGTCGTTGCAGGCTCAGCCTCCGGTCACGGAGGCACGCTCCGGGGCTTCTCCCCGGTGGCGAGTTCACGATGCTGATTGATGATGTTGAGGGACGTCGTCGTTGGCGTCGGACAAGGTAATTCAACTTCCGTGCCAACTGCCTGGAATCGGGAAATACAGGGAATTCAGCAGCTTATTCGAATTGCCCGAAATTCTTGCACGCGTAATTCGCACGCAAATTTTGCGATTCGCTCAATCCCTGTGCGGCGCACAAGGATTGAGCTTCATGATCTCAAATTAGGCGCGGTGTTTCCGCGCGTTAACGATTGCGTTACGCGGCCTCGACGAAGCGATGACGCTCGTAGAGGAACTCGAGCACGCGCTGGCGACACTTCAAGTAAGTCGCGTTTGTCGCGAGCTCGAGCCGCTTGCGCGGCCTTGCGAGCGGAACCTCCAGCACCTCGCCGATGCGCGCGCTCGGCCCGTTCGTCATCATCACGATGCGGTCGGACAGCAGCACGGCCTCGTCGACGTCATGGGTGATCATCAGGATGGTGTTGCCGAGCTTCTGGTGCAGCGCCATCACCGAGTCCTGCAAATGCGCCCGCGTCAGCGCGTCGAGCGCGCCGAACGGCTCATCCAGCAGCAGCACCTTCGGCTCCATCGCCAGCGCCCGCGCGATGCCGACGCGCTGCTTCATGCCGCCGGAGATTTCGTTAGGACGCTTGTCCCTGGCATGCGCCATCTGCACCAGATTGAGATTGTGCATCACCCACGCGTCGCGCTCGGCTTTCGTCTTGGTCCTGGCGAAGACCTTGTCGACGCCGAGCCTGACGTTCTCGTAGACGGTGAGCCAGGGCAAGAGGCTGTGGTTCTGGAACACCACGGCGCGATCGGGCCCCGGCGAGTTGACCTCGCGGTTCTCCAGCAGCACGCCCCCGGTCGTGGCGGTGGTCAGTCCTGCGATGATGTTGAGCAGGGTCGACTTGCCGCAACCGGAATGGCCGATGATCGAGACGTACTGTCCCTTCTCGATCGTCAGGTTGATGTCCTTCAGCACCTCGGTGGTGGCCGCGCCGCGGGTGAAGATCTTGTCGATGTGATCGAGCTTCAGATAGGCGGTCATGTGTGTTCTCCTCTCAGCTCTGCGCCGTGCCGCGGGTGACGAACTTGCCGAGGCCCGCGATCAGGCGGTCGAGCACGAAGCCGACGATGCCGACATAGAACAGCGCGAGGATGATCTCGCTGATATGCGAGGAGTTCCAGGCGTCCCAGATGAAGAAGCCGATGCCGACGCCGCCGATCAGCATTTCGGCTGCGATGATGGCAAGCCACGACAGGCCGATGCCGATGCGCAGGCCGGTGAAGATGTAGGGCGCCGCCGCCGGGATCATGATCTTGCCGAAGAACTCGAGCGGATTGAGCTGCACGACCGCCGCGACGTTGCGATAGTCCTGCGGAATGTTGCGGATGCCGACCGCGGTGTTGATGATGATCGGCCAGATCGAGGTGATGAAGATGACGAAGATCGCCGACGGCTGACCGTCGCGGAACGCGGCGAGCGACAGCGGCAGCCAAGCCAGCGGCGGAATGGTCCGCAGCACCTGGAACAGCGGATCGAGCCCGCGCATCGCCCAGACCGACTGCCCGACCAGCACGCCGAGCGCGATGCCGGCGATCGCCGACAGCGAATAGCCGAGCGCGACGCGCTGCAGACTGGCGGAGAGATGCCAGAACAGGCCCTTGTCGATGCCGCCATGGTCGAAGAACGGATCGAAGATCAACTCCCTGGTGTCCTTGAACACCTTCGACGGCGGCGGCAGCGCCGAGCCGGCACGGCGGCAGACCAGCTCCCACACCAGCGTCAGCAATACGATCACAACCAGCGGCGGGATCACGCGCACCGCCGTCTCCCTTGCCATGCGGGCGTAGGTCTCGCTGCGCGGCGGGCGCTTCGGAATCATCGCGACGACCGGCGCGGCAACAGCCGCGGGCGCCGTGGTCTCAACCTCAATCTTCGTGGCAGTCATATTCATCGCAATATCTCTCCGGCTGCAAAAGACGATGCGGCCGCCTCTCGGCGGCCGCTGGCTCCATCAGACTTCGACGCGCTTGATCGCGAGCGACTTCAGATAGGCAGCCGGATTTTCGGGATCGAACACCTTGCCGTCGAAGAAGGTCTCCTTGCCGCGCGAGGTGGAAGCCGGAATGTCCGCGGCCGCGACGCCGAGCGTCTTGGCCGCGTCCTTCCAGAGGTCTTCGCGGTTGACCTTGGCGATCAGCGCCTTGGTGTCGAAGTTTGGCTCGTACTTGCCCCAGCGGATGTCCTCGGTGAGGAACCAGAGGTCGTGGCTCTGGAACGGATAGGAGGCCTGGTCTTTCCAGAAGCGCATCTGCTGCGGCGAGTCGTCGACGACGCGTCCGGTGCCGTAGTCGAACTTGCCCTTCATGCGGTCGGTGATGTCCTCGACCGGGCAGTTGATCCACTGGCGCTTGGCGCAGATCACGGCGGCCTCCTCACGGTTCTCGGCCTTCTCCGACCATTGCTGGGCTTCCATCACCGCCATCAGCAGCGCCTTCGCCGCCTTCGGATATTTGTCGACCCAGGCCGCGCGCATGCCGAACGATTTTTCGGGGTGCTTGTCCCAGAGCTCGCCGGTGGTGATCGCGGTGTAGCCAATGTTCTGGTGGATGAGCTGGAGATTCCAGGGCTCGCAGACGCAGAAGCAGTCCATGGTGCCAACCTTCATGTTGGCGACCATCTGCGGCGGTGGCACCACGATGGTTTCGATGTCCTTGTCCGGATCGATGCCGCCGGCGGCGAGCCAATAGCGGATCCAGAGGTCATGCGTGCCGCCCGGGAAAGTCATCGCGGCCTTGACCGCCTTGCCGGACGCCTTCTTCTTCTCCAGCGCCGTCTTGAAGGGCGCGGTGTCGATGCCGACCTTGATGTCGGCATATTCCTTGGCGACCGAGATGCACTGACCGTTCAGGTTCAGGCGCGCCAGGATGTACATTGGCGTCGGCTGGTTGTTCTGCGTCACCTTGCCGGCCGAGATCAGATACGGCATCGGGGTGAGGATATGCGCGCCATCGATGCCGTTGCCTTCGGAGCCGAGCACGAGGTTGTCGCGCGTGGTGCCCCAGGAGGCCTGCTTCTGCACCTCGACGTCGGGCATGCCGTATTTGGCGAAGATGCCCTTCTCCTTGGCAACGAACAGCGGGGTCGCATCGGTGAGCGCGATGAAGCCCAGCTTGGCGCCCTTGACCTCAGGGCCTGCGTCCTGGGCGAATGCGCCGGCGGGGAAATTGAGCTTGGCGGCAGCGAGAAGAGCGGCGGTCGAGCCAGCGGCCTTCAACAATTGACGGCGGCTGAGCCCATTGTCCGAGGGCCGGCGGGTGCGCTTGGTCATGTGTCGTGTCGTCCTTTGCGTCGTTGCAGTATTGATGGCGTCAGTGCACACGAGCAGCCCGTCCGTCCGGCGGCGCCGTCCTTGGCGCATGCGAACGCACGACGGGGGAGACCCCCGTCTGGTGGCGTCAGCAAATCGGATGAGAAGTCTCGCGGGACGGCTTCAATGGCGTCGGCTTGGAACTATTCAAGCATCGTGCCAAGCGCAGCACCGCAAAATCACCAATGAAATTATAAGCTTAGCAGACCCGCGCTATCCTGCCGCAGGGCTGCTGCGCTTGCGAAATTTGCGCACTGCCCAATCCTTGTGCGGCGCACAAACCTTGTGCAACCGCTCAAGCAGAAGGCCGCCGAAAGCCGCGGGCCAACAATCGCGAGAGGCGCATCGCATTGATATAACTTGATTTTTCTAACGCGCCTCGGCGGCACGCAACTTGCTTCTCTAGTAACGTCAACGAAGACTGCGGCTCGCCGCATTGTTGCAGCCTCTGCCGGCTGCATTTTGGAAGCTGATCTGCTTCGCGGGCCTCCCGGCACCGTTCTCGTGACGCAAATCCTGAGCTTCCAGACCCCCATAACCCCTCGCGCACGGCCAGGCCGTCCGCACGGCCCAAAACGTTCAGTCGCGCTCTCACGGGTGTGTCGATCTCACTTACGAAGCAAAGGAACCATTGATGTCGTATCTCGCGCCTTCGGAATTCGTCACCAAGATGGTGGATGCAGGCGAGTCCAAGATCTTCATGTCCACCCGGGATACGATCATCCGGGCCTATATGGCCGGTGCCATCCTGGCGCTGGCGGCCTGGTTTGCCGTCACCATCAACGTCAACACCGGGCAGCCGCTGGTCGGCGCGCTGCTGTTTCCGGTCGGCTTCGTCATGCTCTATCTGCTGGGCTTCGACCTTCTGACCGGCGTGTTCGTGCTCTCCCCGCTCGCCCTGATCGACAAGCGCCCGGGCGTTACCTTTGGCGGCGTGCTGCGCAACTGGGGCCTCGTCTTCCTCGGCAATTTCGCCGGCGCCTTCACCGTCGCGTTCATGATGGCCTTCGTCACGACCTTCGGCTTCACCCAGGCGCCCGACAAGGTCGGCGCGGCCATCGGCAATATCGGCGAGGGCCGAACGCTGGGCTACGCCGCACACGGCGCGGCCGGCATGGCGACGCTGTTCCTGCGCGGTATGCTCTGCAACTGGATGGTTTCCACCGGCGTCGTCGGCGCCATGATCTCGACCTCGGTCCCCGGCAAGGTCATCGCGATGTGGATGCCGATCCTGGTGTTCTTCTACATGGTGTTCGAGCATTCCGTCGTGAACATGTTCCTGTTCCCGTCGGGCCTGATGCTGCACGCCAAGTTCTCGATCATGGACTACCTGATCTGGAACGAGATCCCGACCGTGCTCGGCAATCTCGTCGGCGGTCTCGCCTTCACCGGCATGACCCTCTACGCCACGCACGTCCTGACCCTGCCGAAGCGCCAGGTCGACAAGGCTGCGAAGCCGCGCGTCGCCGCCTGATCGAATACGTCTCGACAGGGGAGCCCTCGCCCGAGCAGGGTGAGGCTCCCCTCTCCTGGTGGTGACGATGTCCCGCGGACTCCTGATCTCGGTCGGCCAGCACTCCGACAAGGGGCGCAAGCCCCTCAACCAGGATTTTCACGGCGTCCTCATTCCCGAGGAGCCGCTGCTCAGCCTCAAGGGCATCGCGGCGGTCCTCGCCGACGGCATCTCCAGCAGCACGGTGAGCCAGATCGCCAGCGAGTCGGCGGTCAAGAGCTTCCTGATGGACTATTACTGCACGTCGGAATCCTGGACGGTGAAGACCTCCGCGCGCCGCGTGCTGAATGCCACCAATTCCTGGCTGCACGCGCAGACGCGCAAGAGCCAATACGCCTATGACCGCGACAAGGGCTATGTCTGCACCCTCAGCGCCATGGTCATCAAGGCGGCGACCGCGCACATCTTCCATGTCGGCGACTGCCGCATCTATCGCGTCGCCGGCAAGACGCTGGAGCAGTTGACCGAAGATCACCGCATCATCGTCTCGTCCGAGCAGACCTATCTCGGTCGCGCGCTCGGCATCAATCCGCAGCTCGAGATCGACTACCAGACCGTCGAGGTCCAGGCCGGCGACACCTTCCTGCTGGCAACGGACGGCGCCTATGAATTCGTCGATGCGCGATTCGTCACGGCTGCGCTCAACGAGCATGCGGCCGAGCTCGACGGCGCGGCAAAGGCGATCGTCGAGGAAGCCTACCGGCGCGGCAGCGACGACAACATCACCGTGCAGATCCTGCGCATCGACGCGGTGCCGGAAGAGGATTCCGGCGTGTTCGATCAGAGCGCGAGCCTGCCGCTACCGCCCCTGCTGGAGCCGCGGGCCGTGTTCGACGGCTACCGGATCATCCGGGAAATCCACGGCAGCAGCCGCAGCCACATCTATCTCGCGGTCGATGCGGAGACCGAGGAAACCGTCGCGCTCAAGATTCCGTCGATCGACCTGCGCGACAACCAGGCCTATCTGAAGCGTTTCCTGATGGAGGAATGGATCGCGCGGCGGATCGACAGTCCGTACGTGCTCAAGCCGCGGTCGCGATCGGCCCGCCGCAACTATCTCTACGTCGCGACCGAGTTCGTCGAGGGCCAGACGCTGCGGCAATGGATGCTCGACAACCCGCGGCCCGATCTGGAGACGGTGCGCAGGATCGTCGAGCAGATCGCCACTGGGCTTCGCGCCTTCCACCGCATGGAGATGCTGCACCAGGATCTCAGGCCCGACAACGTCCTGATCGACAAGACCGGCACCGCCAAGATCATCGACTTCGGGTCGGTCAGGGTCGCAGGCGTCGCCGAGGCGGCGCCGCTATCCGCCGATGCGGAGATCCTCGGCACGGTCCAGTACACGGCGCCGGAGTATTTCCTCGGCGAAGGCGGCTCGCCCCGGTCCGACATGTTCTCGCTGGCGGCGATCTGCTACCACATGCTGACCGGGCATCTTCCTTACGGCGCCCAGCTTGCGAAAATCCGGGGCAAATCGGACGCCTGGAAATTGCAATACCGACCGGCGATCGATGCCGAGCGGGGCATCCCGGGCTGGATCGACGGCGCGCTCAGGAAAGCGCTGCATCCCGATCCCTACAAGCGCCACGAAGACCTTTCCGAGCTCATGTTCGAGCTCAGAAACCCCAATCCAGCCTATCTGAACACGCGGATCACGCCCCTCCTAGAGCGTAACCCGTTGATGTTCTGGAAGCTGATCTCGGCGGCGCTCGCCTGTGTCGTCATCGTCCTGCTCGCGCTGCTGCATGCGCGTTAGAGCGTAAGGCTCAGCCAACCATTCCCCGCCTGAGTTACCATCTCAGCGGAGACCCGCAACCGACACGCCTTCCAGTATCGCAGAGCGCTGGGTTCGGAGGCTGAGTACTGCGCGATTTCGTCGCAGATGTTGAAACAGTACCATGCTAAGCTGTCTCACCTTTGGCAGGGGTGAGCAATGCGACGGCGTCAGGTCATTGCGCTTATCGGCGGAGCCGCAGCCTGGCCATTGTCGGCGAATGCCCAAACGCCTCTTATTGGATTTCTAAGCAGCAGGTCCGCCCGGGATTCGACGCGGGTGGTGGCAGCCTTCGAGAAGGGACTGGGCGAGCTTGGATTTAGCCCAGGCAAGAACCTCTCGATAGATTACCGCTTTGCGGATGGAGCCTTGGATCGATTGCCGGATATGGCGGTCGAATTGGCAAAGCGCCCCCTCGCAGCGCTCGTTGCCGTCGGAGGCTCAAACTCTGCGATGGCCGCGAAGCGAGCGACGTCTACGATTCCCATCGTGTTCGTCATTGGTGGTGATCCGGTTCGGCTCGGCCTGGCGGCGAGCCTCTCGCGTCCTGGCGGCAACGCCACGGGGATGACGATCATTTCCGCCGACCTCGCACCGAAGCGGCTTGGGTTGCTACGGGAGCTTGTCCCGAACGCGGGCACCTTTGCGGTCCTCACCAATCCAAACACCCCGGAGGGGCGAGGACAGGCATCAGACATGCTCACCGCGGGACTGGCGCTTGGCCTGAAGCTCCGCCAACTGGAGGCCAGCGACGAGAGGGCGATCGACGCTGTGTTCGCAGCTCTCTCCCAGGATAAGCCCGATGCCCTGCTGATCGCCAGCGATCCGATCTTTGACGTTCATCGCGACAAGCTAGTCGCGTCGGTCGCGGGGGCAGCCATCCCCGCAATTTACCAGTTTCGCGACTTTGCGGTGGCAGGTGGCCTCATGAGCTACGATCCTGACATCGTCGATGCACACCGGCAAATGGGCATCTATGCCGGTAGGATTCTCAAGGGCGCAGTTCCGGCCGATCTGCCAATTCTGCAGCCAACCAAATTTCAACTGGTTATCAATCTTCGGACAGCCAAGACGCTTGGCCTTGCAATATCGCCAAGCTTACTTGCCCGTGCTGACGAGGTGATTGAATAGAGCCGTCACGCCGGCTCCGCCGCCTTCGTCCCCAGCGGCTTCGGCGCCATGCCGCCGCCGGGCTTGAGGTGGAATTCGTAGCTCATCAGGTGCCACTGCCCGTTCGCCTTGGTGCCGTCGGGCATCTCGGGGTCGCTCCGCGGCTCGACCTTGGCGACGAGGTCGTCCTTGACGCCGAACACGACGTCGGAATCGAGATATTTGTCGCCGTCCATGAAGACGTGGGTGATCAGCGGCTCGTAGCCCTTGGCATTGACCAGGAAGTGCACATGCGCGGGCCGCATCGGATGGCGATTGGTCTGCACGATCATCTCGCCGACAGGGCCATCGGTCGGGATCGGATAGCTGCACGGCAAAATAGTGCGGAAGAAGAAGCGGCCGTCGCTGTCCGTGATGAAGCGCGCCCGTGCCGAGGCGCCGACCTCGTCGTAGTTTGCCTTCTGTGAATCGTAGAAGCCGTCGTCGTCGGCATGCCAGACGTCCACGGGCACGCCCGCCAGCGGCTTGCCTTTCAGGTCCGTGACGCGGCTCTGCACGAACATCCGCTCGCCCGTGAGATTGTTCGGCGAGATGTCGGTGCCATGTGGGGTCACCTTGTGCTCGCCGACGTAGAAGGGGCCGAGCACCGTGGTCTGGGTGGCGCCGTCACGGTCGCGGTGATTGACCGCATCGACCAGCATGGAAACGCCGAGCACGTCGGACAGCAGGATGAACTCCTGGCGGGTGTCGGTGCATTTCTGGCCGGTTCGGGTCAGGAAATCGATGGCGTATTCCCATTCCTCGAAGGTGAGACCGGTCTTGCTCACGTAATCGTGCAGCGACTTCACCAATTCCTGCAGCAGGAATTTTGCGCGCGTATCAGGGGTCTGGTCGAAGCTGTTGACGACGGCTTCGGTGAGATCGGTCTCGTTGAACTGGGTCATGGTGCGTTTGCCCTCGTTTTCTCGTTGGCCCGGCCGGGCTTCCTGGAAGCGTTCCAGCCTCCAGACTACACCAGCCGGCGGCCCCGCGTTAAGCGCGACCGGCTTGGAATGAGCCCGCCATTTGGCTATCACCTTTTCGAGAAACTGCCCGGAGGAACTTGATGCTTGCCCCTACCCCCGCCTCGCCCGAATCTGTCGGCATGTCCAAGGCCGCGCTCGACCGCGTCGATGCGCACCTGAAGAACAGGTACATCGATGCCGGCCGCTTCCCGGGCACGCATCTGCTGGTCTATCGCCGCGGCAAGATCGCCCATAGCTCGGTCCAGGGCCTCGCCGACGTCGAGCGCAAGGTGCCGGTCAAGGACGACACCATCTACCGCATCTATTCCATGACCAAGCCGCTCACCAGCGTCGCCTTCATGATGCTGGTCGAGGAAGGCCTCGTCGCGATCGACGAGCCGGTCGCCAAGTACATTCCGGAATGGAAGGATCTCGGCGTGTTCGTCGCCGGCACCGCGCCGGCCTTCCTGACCCGGCCGCCGTCCCGGCCGATGCTGATCGTGGACCTGCTCCGTCACACCGCGGGGCTGACCTACGGCTTCCAGCAGCGCTCCAATGTCGATGCCGCCTACCGGGTCGAGAAGATCGGCGAGGTCGAGAAGTCGGGCACGCTCCAGACCATGATCGAGGCGCTGGCGAAGATCCCGCTGGAATTCTCGCCGGGCGAGTCCTGGAACTATTCGGTCGCGACCGACGTGCTCGGCTATCTCATCGGCAAGATTTCCGGCATCCCGTTCGAGCAGTTCCTGAAGCAGCGGATTCTCGATCCGCTCGGCATGACCGACACCGATTTCCACGTGCCGGCCTCCAAGGCGCACCGCTTCGCCGCCTGCTACTCCGCCGATCCCGGCGGCGGCATGACCTTCCATGCCGGCCAGCGCCGCGAGGGACTGACGCTGCAGGACGATCCGACGACCAGCTCGTTCCTGTCACCGCCCTCCCTGATCTCGGGCGGCGGCGGGTTGTGCTCGACGATGGCCGACTATCTCACCTTCTGCCGGGCACTGCTCAATGGCGGCGAGCTCGGCGGCGCCAGGCTGATCGGGCCGAAGACGCTGGCGTTGATGACGACCAACCACATTCCCGGCGGCCGCGCGCTGCCGGAGGTGTCGCGCTCGCTGTTCTCGGAAGCCACCTATAACGGCATCGGCTTCGGCCTCGGCTTCGCCGTGACGATGCGCCCCGCCGAGACGCTGATTGCCGGCAGCCCCGGCGAATATAATTGGGGCGGTGCGGCCACGACCTCGTTCTGGATCGACCCGGCCGAGGAGCTGATCACCATCTTCATGACGCAGGTGCTGCCGTCGAGCGCCTATCCGCTCCGCCGCGAGCTGCGCAGCATGGTGTATGCCGCGATCACCGAGAGCAATCTGTAACCAGCAAGGCCGATCCCGCGGCCACCCGCCGCGGGATCGCGCGATCAGACGCTCATTTGAGCATCTCCGGGACGATCAGCCGCGGCAGGAACAACGACACGCTCGGCCAGACGATGAGCGCCGCCAACACGAGCAGCATCGGAACCAGCATGATCGCCGTGTCCTTCAAGGCATAGCGCAACCGGACGCCGGCGACCGAACAGGCGATCATCAGGCACAGGCCGTAAGGCGGCGTCACCAGCCCGAAGGCCAGCGATACGATCGAGATGATCGCGAACTGGACCGGATGGAGCGCGACGGACTTGGCCAGCGGCTCCAGCACTGTCCCGACGATGATGATGGCCGGGATGGCATCGAGAAAGCACCCCACCACCAGGAAGCAGAACGCGATGAAGAAGCCGGCCGCGATCGGGCCCATGCCCCATGTCGAGACGTTGGCCAGCAGCTCCTGCGGGATTTTGTAATAGGCGAGCAGCCACCCGAACGCGCTCGCCGTGCCGACACAGAACAGCGCGACGCCGGCGAGACGCCCGGTGTCGAGCAAGGCCCTGTACAGCTCGCGCAGCCCCGTCTCGCGGTAGAAGAACGTCGAGAGCGCCACGGAATAGAGCACCGCGACGCAGGCGGACTCGGTCGCAGTGAACCATCCGAGCAGGATGCCGCCGACGATGATGAACGGTGTCATCAGGGCCGGGATCGACTGCCAGATGGCGCATCGCATCTCGACCCAGGTCGCCTTCGGATAGGTCGGATAGCCGCGGCGCACCGAATAGATGTGCACCGTCGCCATCTGCGCGCCCGCGATCAGCAGGCCCGGCACGATGCCGGCGAGATACATCGCCGCAATGGAGGTCGAGATCAGCCCGCCCCACACGATCATCAGGATCGACGGCGGGATGATGACCGCCAGGACCGCCGACACCGCGGTGATGGCGATGGAGAACGAGAGGTCGTAGCCCTCCTTGGTCTGCGCATCGATGAAGATTTTTGATTGGCTCGCCGCATCAGCCGTGGAGGAGCCCGAGATGCCGGCGAAGAATACCGATAGCACCACGTTGATCTGCGCCAGCGATCCCGGCCAGTGCCCGACCATCGAGCGCGACAACGCCACCAGGCGGTCGGTGATGCCGCCGATGCTCATCAAATTCGCCGTCAGCAGGAAGAACGGCACCGCCAACAGGATGAATGAATTGTAGGCGTTGAACGTCTCCTGCGCGAGCATCATCAAGGAGAGATGCGGTTCGATCAGCAGGATCGGCACGCAGGCAAGGCCGAGCGCAAAGGCGACCGGCACACGCGCGATGAGCAGACCGATGAACACGCCAAACAGCACCATCGCGGCCTGGCCGGCGGAGAGTACATTGCCGCTCATCACCGTGCTCCCGCCAGAACGCGCACTTCATCGACGATCTGTTCGCCCGCAAAGACGATCCACGTCACTCCGGTTACGGGCCAGGCGACGTGGATCAGCCAGAGCGGCAGATCGGCCAGTTCCGACGTCCTGTTCCAGGCAAACCGGGTGAACTCGATGCCGGCCGACACGAACACCAGCGCCAAGGCCAGCACGCCGAGTCGCGCGAGGATCCGCACCGCGGCCTCCGACCGCCGCGACAAATCGGGCCATACGTCGACCTCGAAATGCTGCGATTCCCGTACGCCCACCATGGCCCCGATCATGATCGTCCAGACGAACAGGAACCGCGCCATTTCCTCGGTCCAGATGTAGGACGGAATGAAGGGCGTGTAGCGCGAGATGATCTGCAGCGTCACGGGGACGACGAGAATGCCGACGCAGGCCGCGAGCAGGATTTCCAGTAATTTCGCGTAGGCCGCCGTGACGCGGCGCCACAGCGACGGTGTGGACGAGACAGGCATTTCGGACATTGGGACTCCCAGCGGCAGCGCATCCGCTACGGCCGGGCAAGAAGCGGGGCTTGCCCGGGCATGCCGTCGGCGGATGCAACGAGCTCAGGCGACGTTGATCTTCTCGAAAATGCCCTCCGCGCCGATCTCCTTGGCGTAGGTGGCCATCACGGGGTCGGCGAGTTTCTTCATGGCGTCCCGCTCCTCGAACGGAACGCGCTTGAGCTTGCCGGCCTTCTCGAGCGTGTCGAGCTTGATGACCTCTTCGCTCGATTCCAGCTGACGGCCGTAGTCGCCGGCCTCCTTGCCGGCCTTCATGATCGCGTCCTGCAGATCCTTCGGCAGGGTCTTCAGCGTCTTCACCGAGAAGCAGATCGGCCGGATCGAGACGGCGTGCTGTGTCAAATTGAGATGCGGGGCCACCTCGTAGAACTTCATCGCCTCGACGCCCGCCGCCTCGTTTTCGCCTGCCGATATCACGCCGTTCTGGATCGCATTGTAGATCTCGTTATAGGCGATCACGGTCGGGCTCATGCCGACCGCGGCAAAGGTCTTCGACCAGATCGGTGCGCCCTGCACGCGGACCTTGAGGCCCTTGAGATCGGCGAGGTTCTTGAGCGGCTTGTTGGCGAAGATGTTGCGGATGCCGCCGCCGGAATAGCCGATCAGGACGACCTCGGCCTTGGCCGCGACCTCGTCGGCGATCGGCGCCAGGATATTGGCTTCGACCACCTTGTTCATGTGCTCGATGCCCTTGAACACGAAGGGTGCATCGATGAACGGAGCCGCCTTGGCGAACGTCGACATGTGGGCCGGCGAGACGATGCCATAGTCGACCGCCTTTCCTTGCGACATGTACTCGAAATACTGCTTCTCGAGGCCGAGCGAGGAATTCCTGTGGAGCGTGAAGTTGACGGGCTTGCCGTAGTATTTCTTCACCAGCTCCTCGAACCGGAGCAGCGCCCGGTTGAAGGCATGATCGTCGTTGAACTGGACCGCACCGTTCAATGTGATCGGCGCCTGCGCCCTGAGAATCGAGGGCATGCCGATCGTGGCTGCCGCCGTGGTCGCACCGATACCAGCGAGAAATGACCTTCGCTTCATCGTCTCCCCTCCCTTTGATGCTCCGGTCCCGTCGACGGACCGTGCGCGCAGCCGGTATGCGGCTTGCGAGAGGGAGCGTATGAAAAACCCCGGCGGGGCGAAAGTGATTTCGCGCGTGCCGAGGGTACTCTTCGTCGCAGGACGGCCTGCTGCACTGCAACTGCTACCGCGCGGCAGACCGCCCGCTCCCGCGGGTCAACGGGAAGACGTGCGACCCCCTGCGCTGCAGGGAGGCGCGCGTCTTCCGCGGCTGACCTAGTGCATGTGGCCGATCAGATAGATGCCGCCACCGATCACCAGCACGGCCGGCACGGCCCACAGAATCAGAACTGGCATTTGATCATCCTCCTCAGTTCGACGTGCAGACCTTGACGGTCTTCATGCCGCTCTCGGCCTCGGTGCGCGATTTGTAGATCGTGCCCGACGGGCTGACGACGGTCATGGACGTGTCGGTCGGCTTCTTGTCGACGATGGTGCACTTCTTCGTCTTGACGTCCTGGACGACGTAGAACTCGTCGGCCGCGAACGCCGGCAGAGAAAACGCAGCAACCATCAGCGCTGCAGTCGCAATCTTCAGCTTCATTTACTCCTCCTCCATTCGCCGGGCGTTCCGGCCCGGTCGAGTCACAAACGGGAAAAAGAGGCAAATTGTTCCTCCGCGCGCAGGAACGGTGTGCACGGTGAGGTGTTGTTGCGGCGCCTATGTCAACGAGGAGGACAAGATGAAGAAGCTGTTCATGCTTTCCGCAGCAGCGGTTCTGATCTCGACCGGCGCGTTCGCGCAGTCGACCGTGGTGACGACGACCGGAACCGGCCACGCGGCCGCGGTTCAGATCGAGCCGCAATACCGCACCAAGATCAAATCCTACGTCACCGAGCACCGCGTGCGTCCAGTGACGACGAAGGAGAAGATCATCGTCGGCGCGACGGTGCCGAGCGATGTCGAGCTCGAAGCGGTTCCGGCCGATTGGGGCCCGTCGCTGACAAAGTATCGCTACGTCTATTCCGGCGAACGCGTGATGCTGGTGGATCCGGGCTCGCGGACCGTCGTTCAGGAAATCGATTGACCGGGACGGAGGGGCGGCCGCTATGAAGGCGGCCGCCCGCCGGAGTTGACCGCATGAAACCGCATCGAGAGGCGCGGATCGCCGGGCTCAGCCTGGCCGCCGTTTACGCCATGTGTCTACTATTGACCGCAATCAGCATGAGCTGAGGCGCGGGGCCGCCCGCACTGCGCTGCAAAATCCCCCCGAAGGCGCGCCGTACGCGAAAATCGTGGCGCGCTGCCAGTCCTGCCCCTATGGTTCTCGCCAAAATCATAATCCGGCGCCGTCGCGCCGGGATCGGGACGCCCGCGTTTGTCAAAGCTCACCCTGCCGGTCCGGCTCGCTCTCCTGGTCGCGGGAACGACGCTGCCGATGATCGTGTTCGCGGTCGGCATCGCATTCTATCATTACAAGCAGGACCGCAGCGACGCGACGCGCCGCGTGCTGGAGAACGTGCGCAGCATGCGCCTCGTGCTGGATTCCGAGGTGCAGCGCATGACCGGCAGCTTGCAGGTGCTGGCACTGACCAACTCGCTGCGCAACGACGACTTCACGAACTTCCGCCGCATCGCGCTCGGCTTCCTCGATCAGTACGGCAAGGGCGGCCTGTTGCTGATCTCCGACCGCAAGGGCCGACTGTTGTTTTCCTCGACGACGGAGGATACCGCGAGCCTGCCGTTGCGCGGCAATCTGGAGATGGTCGAGAAGGTCTTCGCGACCCGGGTCCCGCAATATTCCGACCTGTTCACCGGGGCGATCAATGGACGGCAGGTGCTGACCGTCGAAGTACCGGTGTCCCGCAACGGCGAGGTGATCTACGCCCTCAGCTTCAGTCCGCCGATCGGCATCTTCCAGGAGTTGATCGAGAAGCAGCGGCCGGATCCGCAGTGGACGGTGTCCCTGCTCGATACCAAGGGCACGGTGTTCGCCCGCGTGCCGAACCCCGCCGAAACCTTCGGCAAGCGCGCCTCGCCGTCGCTCTACGCGGAAATGTTTCGCGCGCCCGAGGCGACGCTGTCGTCGGTCTCGCTCGACGGCGTCGCGCTCGCCTCCGCCTACACGCGATCGCAGCTCACGGGATGGACGGTGGCGGCCGGCGTCCCCGAGAGCTCGCTGATCGCCCCGCTATGGCGCAACATCGCCATCACCAGCCTGATCGGCGGCATCCTGCTGCTGATCGGCCTCACCTTCGCGGTCCGGATGGCGACCACGATCGCCCGGGGCGAGATGCTGCACGATCTCCTGATCGAGGAGCTCAACCACCGCGTCAAGAACACGCTCGCCCTGATGCAGGCAATCGCGGTGCAGACCTTCCGCAGCGCCAGTCGCGACGAGCGGACCAAATTCGAGGGACGTCTCGGCGCGCTCGCCGAAGCGCACAACCTGCTCAGCCAGGAGAAATGGGCGGGCTCGGAGCTGCGTGACGTGATCGCTCGCGTGCTTCAGCCCTTCCTGCTGACCAATCCCGACCGCATCCGCATGGCCGGCCCAGCCGTGCCGCTGTCGCCGCGGCTTGCCGTGGTGCTGTCCATGATCGTGCACGAGATCGCCACCAACGCCGCGAAATACGGCGCGCTGTCAAACGAGACCGGCCGGATCACGCTGGACTGGGAGGTCGTGGCTGACGCGCCGAAGCCGCGGCTGCGCCTGATCTGGACCGAGATCGGCGGGCCGCCGGTGACCGCGCCGGTGCGGCGCGGCTTCGGCTCGCGCCTGATCGAACGCAGCGCGCGCGACCAGCTCGGCGGCGAGGCGACCGTCGATTTCCTGCCGCGCGGCGTCGTCTGCACCGTGACCTGCACGCTGGACGAGGCGCGGTGAACCCTGGGATATCGGCCATGAAGATCACCAAAGTCCGCACCCACATCCTCGAGGCAAGGCTCTCGCAACCCTTCGCCTATTCGCGCGCCTGGTATGACACCCGCACCGCGATGCTGGTCGAGATCGAGACCGATGCGGGGCTGACGGGCTGGGGCGAATGCTACGGACCTGCGCGAATGACCTCGGCGGTCGTGCAGACCATCGCGCCCTGGCTGATCGGCGAGGACCCGCTGCGCAGCGACGTGCTGTGGCAGACGATCTACGCACGCCTGCGCGATCACGGCCAGAAGGGCGTCGTGATCCAGGGGCTGAGCGGCATCGACATCGCGCTGTGGGACATCAAGGGCAAGCATTTCGGCGTGCCTGCCTGTCTGCTGCTCGGCGGCGCGGCACGCAAGCAGTTCGCGGCCTATGCGACCGGGCTCTACCGGCGCAAGACGGGCGATCCGCTCGAATATCTGGCGGAGGAAGCGGCCGGTTATGTCGCGGAAGGTTTTCGAGCCGTGAAGCTGAAGGTCGGCTTCGGCATCGAGGAGGATGCCGCGGTCACGCGCGCGGTGCGCGAGGCGATCGGCCCCGACGTTGCGCTGATGGTGGACGCGAACCATGCCTATGATGCGGTGGCTGCGATCCGGCTCGGCCGCCTGATCGAAGGCTGCGACATCGGCTGGTTCGAGGAGCCGGTGCCGCCGGAGGACGTCGCGGGCTATCGGGCGGTGCGATCGGCGCTGTCCATACCGATCGCAGGCGGCGAATGCGAATTCACGCGCTTCGGCTTCCGCGACCTGTTCGCGTCGCATGCGCTCGACATCGCCCAGCCCGACACCTGCGCCGCCGGCGGCCTCACCGAGTGCAAGAAGATCGCCGACATGAGCGAGGCGTTCGGTATCCGCTACAATCCGCATGTCTGGGGCACCGGGATTGCGATCGCGGCCTCGCTCCAGCTCCTCGCCGTGCTGCCGTCGCACACGCCCACCTCGCTCGCACCACTGGAGCCGATGCTCGAATTCGACCGGACCGAACATCCGATCCGGCAGGCGATCCTGAAACAGCCGATCGAGCATGCGAACGGAATCGTACGCATTCCCGACGGGCCTGGACTCGGAATCGAGATCGACCGCGACGCGCTCTCGCGCTTTGCCGCGAACTGATGCGCGTCGGCGAACTGACCGCCCGAAAGCTGTCTTTCGCGAGACATTTCAACGACATTTGACGTCTCTCGGGCGTTCATCCTGGCAACGCGTCGCCCCCGCACGACGTGCGTTTGCGAAAACACGCGCCGGCCCGGAGCAGGATCGGGCAAAGCACGGCCGCTTCAGGAAAGACGCTGTGCGCCCACGCGCCTAGAACCCGCGCCGACCCGTGAAAATACGGACGACTGATGTGCAGCCTGAGACGATCAGGAGAAGCCACATGCTGACCGGGAGCACCGCACCCATGCGCAATCCCTCGCCAAAGGGCTTGCCACCCACACCCGGCGCCAAGCCGGACGACAACGCGATCTGCGAGCTGCGCGCCGCCGATGCGGAGATGGCGCGGGTGCTCAAGACCAAGCCGCTTCGCATGGCCTCCGATTCCGACAGCGGCGCGATCGCCTATTGGAAGCACGAGCCGCTGCACGACGTGGTCGAGCCCATGGCCGATCACGTCGTCATGGCCTATCCCGCCGGGTCACAGGCGCTGGAACGGCGCAGCGGAAAATCGGCTGCGATCAGCACGGCGCGTCCCGGCGTGGTGACGATCATTCCGGCCGGATCGACCTCGCGATGGGACATTCACCGGCCCATGCATGTCGTTCAGCTTTATCTTCCGCAAAGGACGCTGTTGCGGATCGCCGACGAGGCGAGCACGGCAAGCGCTGGCGACCTCCTTGAGAGAACCGGGCATCCCGACGCCATCACGTCGCGCCTGCTGCTGAGCGCCGCCGACTCGCTCGAAGGCAGCGCCGCGCTGGATACCCTGTTCAGGCAGCAATTGACCGATCTGCTGGCCACGCGCCTGCTCGCCGCGCATGCCGGCGTGCCGGCTGCGCCGCAACCGATCGTCGGCGGCCTCTCGCCGTCGGTGCTGCGCCGGGCGATCGAACGCCTGCGCTCCGACAGCGACGCCGACGTCTCGCTCTCGGCGCTGGCCTCCGACGCGGGCCTGTCGCGCTTTCACTTCTGCCGCTCCTTCAAGGAAAGCACCGGACTGTCGCCGCATGCCTGGCTGCGCCAGCACCGGCTCGAGCAGGCCATGAACATGCTGCGGGAGAGCGACGAATCGGTCGTCTCGATCGCGGCGGCGCTCGGCTATTCCTCGCAGACCGCGTTCGCCGCGGCGTTCAAGAAGCTGACGGGTGAGACGCCGAGCGATTGGCGCAGGCGCGTGCGTTAGCAGCAATCTCGCGACAGGGACGGCAATCGCGCTGGGGCAGTCGAAGATCTGGTTCGCTAAACATCTTGGCAACACACCACGCGGACGGAGACGGACGATGAACTGGAAACTCCCAGCAATTGCACCGCGACGCAAAGCCATTTCCACGGCGCTCATCTACGGCCTCTCGCTGACCGTGCGCCTGACCTCGCCGACCGCCGACGAGGCGCCGCCACAGGTCGCTCAAGGCGCCGGCCGGGCGGCATCGATCCTGATCGACCGGAGCTGGCCCAACAGGCCGACACTGCCTGCAGCGCTGCGTGGCTGGCCACTCGGCCCGCGAAGCTGCCGCGCGGCCTGTGAGGGTCCCGCGCTCATGTCCTCATTGCCGAGCTGCACCGCGCCGTAGCGACACAGCCGTCTCACCTCTCCGCGCCGTCATCACCACGAGGCTCCGCTCGCATCGAGCGGCGGCGGCCGCGCGCGCGAACATCCCAAGCCAGATCGAACTCAGGAGTGAACCACATGCGACTGCTCATCATCGGCGCCGGCTTTGCCGGCATGTACGCCGCCCTTTCCGCCGCGCGCCTGCGCGAGATCAAGGGCGTTTCGCCTGACGATCTCGAGATCGCGCTGATCGCACCGGAGCCGACGCTGGTGGTCCGCCCGCGGCTCTACGAGCCGAAGCCGGAAACGCTGACTGCGCCGCTGCTCGACGTCCTCAACGCCATCGACGTCAACTACATCCAGGGCAGCGCCGAGACCGTCAACAGCGAGGCGCGGACGGTGCAGATCACGACGGCCGGCGGCACGCGCAAGACCGTGTCCTACGACCGCCTGGTGATTGCCACCGGCAGCCGCCTGTTCCGCCCCAACATCCCCGGCCTCGCCGAACACGGCTTCAGCGTCGACTCGCTCGATGACGCCGTCGCACTGGACAAGCATCTGCACGGTCTTGCGGGCCGGCCAGCCGTCAACGGACGCGACACGGTCGTCGTTGCCGGCGGCGGTTTCACCGGCATCGAGGCGGCAACCGAGCTGCCCGCGCGCCTGCGCGACATCTTCGGCAAGGATACGAAGACGCGCGTGATCATCGTCGAGCGCAACGGCGCGATCGCTCCCGACATGGGTGAAGGCCCCCGCCCGCACATCGAGGATGCCCTGCGCAAGCTCGGCGTCGAGACGCGGCTCGGCGCGGGCGTCGCCTCGCTCGACAAATCCGGCGTGACGCTCTCGACCGGCGAGCACATCGAAACCGAGACGGTGGTCTGGGCGGCCGGCATCCGCGCCGCGCCCCTGACGGCGCAGATTGCCGCCGAGCGCGACAATTTCGGCCGGCTGCTGGTGGACCGCGACCTGCGCGTGCCCGGCGTCGCCGGCGTCTTCGCCACCGGCGATGCCGCACGGGCCGCCTGCGACGACGAGGGCAATTACGCGCTGATGTCGTGCCAGCACGCCACGCGCATGGGCGCCTTCGCCGGCAACAACGCCGCCGCAGAGCTGCTCGGCCTGCCGACCAAGCCGTATCACCAGAAGGCCTACGTCACCTGTCTCGACCTCGGCGAAGCCGGCGCGCTGTTCACGCGCGGCTGGGAGCGCAAGGTCGAGATGGTCGGCGACGTCGCCAAGAAGACGAAGCAGGAGATCAACACCGTCTGGATCTATCCGCCGAAGGCCGAGCGCGCCGCCGCGCTCGCCTCGGCCGATCCGGAGCGGGTCACCAGCCTCTGACGCCCGCAGCAATGACAGGCCGCGCTCCGCTGGCTGCGCGGCCTGCTCGACCACGATCAGCCAGACCAGGACTGAAACAGGAGACGAACATGAACCTGCACAACACCTCATATCCCCAGTCATCGGGCCGCGAAGAGCTCGTCCCGTCGCGCTACGCGCAGAAGATCGGCGAGATCGACGTGCTGGTGGTCAGCGACGGCGTGCTGCCGCTGCCGACCACGATGCTGGGGCACAATGCGGCTCCAGCCGAGCGCGCGGCCTGGCTGCACGACATGTTCCTGCCGCAGGACGCGTTCGACTGGGCGCTGAATGCGGTCATGGTCCGCAGCGGCGGCAAGACCATTCTCATCGACGCAGGATTGGGATCCGACCCGAACCTGAATCTGCCGAGGGCCGGCCAGTTGATCAAGCGATTAGAGGCCGCCGGCATCGATCTGTCGGCCGTGACGGACCTCGTGCTGACCCACATGCACATGGACCATATCGGCGGACTGCTCGTCGACGGTGTGAAAGAGCGACTGCGCAAGGATCTGCGCATCCACGTGGCGGCCGCCGAGGTGAAGTTCTGGGAGGCGCCCGACTTCACCCACACCAACATGCCCCAGGGTTTTCCCGACGCGCTTCGCGCCACCGCGAAGCGGTTCGTGAGCGAGTACGGCAGCCGGCTGCGCACCTTCGATGAGACGCACGAGGTCGCGCCCGGCGTCGTCGCCCGCCGCACCGGCGGTCACACTCCCGGACACAGTGTGGTTCGCATCGCGTCCGGCGGCGACGCGCTGACATTCGCGGGCGATGCAGTGTTCGCCGTCGGCTTCGAGCAGCCCAACTGGTACAACGGTTTCGAGCACGACCCCGACGAGGCGGCGCGCGTTCGCGTCAACCTGTTGCGAGAGCTCGCCGCGAGCGGCGAGATGCTGGTGGCCACCCACCTGCCGTTCCCGTCCGTGGGTCGCGTGGCGGTCGACGGCGACGCCTTCCGCTGGGTGCCGGTGTTCTGGGACTACTGAGCCCGTATCGGCGCGAAGCCGAACTGGGGCGCGCGGCATCAAGCCGCGCGCTTCGCCTGGCGACGGTTCGCCGTCTCCCGATCAAGACAGACCCGGCGCGCCTTTCGAACCGGGCCTGACGGCGGCCTCCAGCGCATACGCGCCGGGGCCGTACGTCGCGATGAGGGAAAGTGCGCCGAGCAAGCCGAGATTCTTCAGGAAGTTGATGGTCTGCATCACGACCTGCGCCTCCGGCACAGCCCAGAAATTGTGGAACATCAGCGTCGCGGCAATCGTGAACGGCAACAGGACCATGGCTGCCTGGCGCGCAAACAGCCCGAACAGCAGGGCCATGCCGCCGCCGAGCTCGACTGCAATCGCGCCTGCGGCGAGAACCGCGCCGAGGCCGTCGGCTCCTCCCGGAAGCCTGCCGGCGGTCACGGCAAATGCGAGCACCTTGCCGACACCGCTGTAGAGAAACAGCGGCGCGATCGCGGCACGCGCGAACAAAAGCACCCAGGCATCGCGCTGGGCTGCGGTCTCGGCGGATCGGGCGGATGTCGGCATTTCGGATCTCCTCTGGCGAAGTTTCGTCGATGAAAGCGGACGGCCGACCGACATCGGCCGTCCCGTGGATGGATCAACCGGCTCCGTCACTCCGCGGCCGCGACATCGGCGCTCGGGAGGCGGCGCTCGGCGGCAAGCCCGAGCGATCCGATCGCGAGTGCGCCGACGATGGCCGCGCCGCCGATCGCCCAGAACACGGCGTCGGGACCGCCGGTGACCTGCTGCAACAGGCCGATGACGTAAGGGCCGAGGATCGCTCCGACCCGGCCGATGCCCAGCTCCATCCCGACGCCGCTGGCCCGGAAGCAGGTCTCATACGAACCGGCCGTGAAATTGTTGAGGACATGTTGCGCGCCGATGATGCAGAACCCGGCAATCGCGACGATGGCGAGGTTGACACCGTGGCCGCTGACGAAGATCAGCGCCAGCACGGCGATCCCGCCACTGAGCCACCATGTGGCGAGATAGCGGGGCGTCAGTTCAAAGTTGCGATCGGCCAGCATCGCCAGCGTCAGACCGCCGATGAATGACATCGCCTGCATCAGGGCGCCAAAGCCGAACGAGGCGGCAAAGGTTTCGCCACGCTTCAGCATGACGGTCGGAATCCAGCCGGTGAGACCGAAGATCGCGAACAGGCTGAGGAACGCCGTGATCCAGATGGTCAGCGACACACGGCGATAGCGCGGGCCGAGCAACGCCGCGATGGTGCCCTGCTCCGACTTGCTCTCGGTCGTCCCGAACGTCGCGTGACGATAGATCTCCGACCGTTCCGGACGCAGCCGGGCCAGCAGGGTGCGCAGCTCTGCAATACGCGAGCGGGTGGCCAGGAAGCGCGGGCTTTCCGGCAGGATGGCATGCGCCACGAAGGTCAGCGGGATCGAGAGCGCGCCGACGTAATAGAGAATCTGCCAGCCGTGCTGCGGCGTCAGGAAGACGCCGACCAGACCGGCGCAGACGCCGCCGAGCGACCACCCCAGCGTCACGCCCCACAGGGAGAACGTGTTGCTGACGCGCTTTGGCGCGAGCTCGTTGATGAAGGTCGTCCCCAGCGGCAACAATACGCCGAGGCCCAGCCCCGTGGCGAAGCGCAAGGCGCAGTAGCTCCAGAAATCGTTCGCCAGCAGCGCAGTCAGCACGGTGAAGACGTTGACGATCCACAGACCCGCAAGCAGCGTCCCGCGCCGCCCGAACCGGTCCGCGACACTGCCGTGGCCGATCGCGCCGAACAGAAAGCCGACGAGACCCGAGCTCATCAGAAGGCCCGCCTGGCTCGGTGCCAGCCCCCAGGGCTGGACCACATAGTGAATGACATAGGCCGGGTTGAACGTGTCATAGCCGTCGAACAGCGTGATGAGCGTGATGAGAATGCCGAGCAGCTTGTGGAACGGCCCGATCGGGGCGCCTGACAATTCCTCATGCACGTCGATTTCGGACGAGATGCTCACGGGGTTCCTCCATGTGAATTGATGATGTGCTCTGCTCTGCGGCAGATTGAATCGATGCGTCGTCGAGCCTGAACAGGGCACGCGCGTTGGCGCGGCCGATCTTGAAGCGGTCGGCTTCGGAGATGGCGGCCGTGTCGAACCATTCGGCGGCGTGGTCGATGTTCTCGAACGGCCAGTCGGCGGAGAACAGGATGCGGTCGGCGCCGATCTCGAGCATTGCGTCGATCAGCGTCTGGGTGCGGAAATTGCCCGACGTGGTGATGTAGAAGTTTTCCCGGAAGTAGTCGGCGATCTTGCGGCGCGCCGGATAGGCGTTCTGGGTGCGCATCCACTTGTTGTGATTGTCGACCCGCCACATCGAGTAAGGCAGCCCCTCGCCCATGTGACCAATGATCACCTGCAGCCGGGGATAGGCGTCGAACAGGCCGGAGCCCATCAGGCGCAAGGCGTGCACCGCTGTCTCCTGCCCGAACGCCCAAGTCGGCCCGAGCAGCCAGCGATGCCCCTCGTAGATCGCCGCATCCTTGGCCAGCGGATTGCGCGGGTGCAGATAGAAGGGAACGCCGAGGCGCTCGACCTCCGCCCAGAACGGCCAGAACTCCTTGCGATCGTAGTAGATGGCGTTGCCGTTGCCCGCGAGCTCGCTGAAGCCGTTGACGAGCGCGCCACGAAACCCGAGCGCGCTGACACACCGGTCGAGCTCGCGCGCGGCCGCGTCGGGATCCTGCAACGGCAGCGCCGCCAGTCCCTGGAAGCGGTCGGGCCGCCTCGCCACCTGCTCTGCGAGAAAATCGTTGGCGCGGTGCGACAGATCGATAGCGTGCGCGCGGTCCGGAATGGCCTGGACCGCCGGCGCGTTCAGGGACAGCAGCATCATCTCGATGCCGTGCGCGTCCATCTCGGCGAGCCGCCGATCGTGAATGTCGAGCAGTCGCTTCTCGAGCTCGATCCAGTCCTCGGCCGGCGCGAAGCCGGCGCTGTCCTTGATGGTGTCGTCCATCGCGAAATGCTCTTCGAGCGCAATCTTGCCCTGCATGGCGTCGTTCCTTCGGCTTTGCTTTCGGCGTTGACAAAGCAAAGCATCGGGCGCAAATACTTGTCAATGAGAAAGTTGCAAATGCAAATGATTGGAACACAAATATTGCACATGCGAAGGTTGGCGCTTATTCCGGGCGGAGCTCTCCCGCCAGGACAAACGCCCGGACCTAACCTCATGTACCGATTTTCGAATTCACTTCCCTATCTGCTCGCCAGGCTCGGCGTGCGCATGGGCGATCTGTTCACGCGCGTGATCCGTCACGAGAAGTTGACGCTCCCGATGTACCGCGTGCTCGCCGCACTGTCCGAGGTGGGCCGCCCGCTGCGGCTCGGCGAAATCGCCGAGCTGACGTCGGCCGACGTCTCGACTCTCTCGCGCATCGTCGCGGAGATGAGCCGTGCAGGCCTGTTGACGCGCGACCGCCCCGAGAACGACCAGCGCAGCCTCCAGGTCGTCCTCACGCCCAAAGGCACCGAGCTGGCGGGACGGCTGATGCCGCTCGCCGCCTATTATGAAGAGGTCGTCACCGGCAGCATGTCCGTCAAGGAAGCGGCGGAGCTCAAGCGCGTGCTGGTCGAGCTCTACCACAACATCGATCGGCTCGAGCAGGAAGTCGAAGCCGGGCAGATCAAGGTGCCGCCGTCATCGCGTCCGAAGGACGTCCGCGACGAGCAGCCGGAGGCGCGGTCCAGGACGAGCAAGCCGCGCCTCAAGACATCAAGAAAATAGGGAAACCACCGGGGAGAGGACATGCGACAGGATCCCATCATCATAGCCGGCGGCGGCATCGGCGGACTTGCGGCCGCAATCGCCCTGGCACGGAAGGGTTTTCGGGTCACGGTCCTGGAACGCGCGGCGCGCTATCAGGAAATCGGCGCCGGCATTCAGCTCGGTCCCAACGCATTCCACGCCTTCGACCGGCTCGCGCTCGGCGATGCCGCGCGCGCGATCTCCGTGTTCATCGATGAGCTTCGCCTGATGGACGCGATCTCGGCGGAAGAGATCACCAGCATCGACTTGACCAGCTATTTCCGCCGGCGCTTCGGCAATCCCTACGCGGTGGTTCATCGCGGCGATCTCCACGGCATCTTCGTCCGCGCCTGCGAGGCGAACCCGCTCGTCACGCTGCTGACCGACTGCGACGTCATCGGCTACGAGCAGAGCGGCGCGGGCGCCACGGCCCTGCTCAAGTCCGGCGAGCGCGTTGCAGGATGTCTCCTGATCGGTGCGGACGGGCTGCGTTCGCGCATTCGCCAGCAGATGGTCGCGGATGGCGCGCCCCGGGTCGCCGGCCACACCACCTATCGATCCGTTATCCCGACCGAGCAGATGCCCGAGGATCTGCGCTGGAACGCCGCAACCCTATGGGCCGGCGCCAAGTGCCATCTCGTGCATTACCCGCTCTCGGGCTGGAAGGTGTTCAATCTCGCGATCACCTGCCACAACGATCCCGCTGAAGCGTTCGCGGCAAGGCCCGTCACCCATGACGAGGTGCTCGACGGTTTTCGTGACGTGCATCCGCGCGCCAAGGCGATCATCCATCACGGAAGGGACTGGAAGGCCTGGGTGACCTGCGATCGCGACCCGACCGATCGCTGGATCGACGGACGCGTCGTGCTGCTGGGCGATGCCGCGCATCCGATGCTGCAATATTTCGCGCAAGGAGCCTGCATGGCGCTGGAGGATGCGGTCTGCCTCGCCGAGGAGCTCGACCAGACGGAAGGAGACGTCGCCCACGCGCTCGAGCGATACAGGAATGCCCGGTTGCTGCGCACCGCGCGCGTCCAGCTCCAGGCGCGCGAGCTCGGCGATCACGTCTATCACCCTGCGGGCGTCCACGCATTGTTGCGCAATCAGATGATGCGCGAGACCAGCCTGGAACGCTTCTGCGAGAATGTCGCCTGGCTGTATCAGTCGCCGTTCCCGGAACGGAATTCAATGGGAGGTCTCGCGCAGCGCTGAGCGGCGCGAACCTCGCATACGACGACCGGCGCTGCCGGCACTTATGCGGACTGGGCCGCTTCATGGCCCAGTCTCGCTGTTCGGCCGCTGGATCGCCGGACGTCTAGACCGTCGAGATACCGTCGATCGGACTGATGTCTCCGACGAAGCGCAGCAGGTCGGCCATGGTGAACTCGCCCGGCACCTGCGACGGCAATGTCGGCTTCCAGTTCTTACCCTTGACCCAGAGGTACGACTGGTGATCGCCATGGACGAGGCCGACGAAGACTTCGGCAAGCAGGATCGCGCCAACCGGTCCCAGCCTTTCACCGCCGCCGCGCTGCTCCGCCTCCTTGAGGATGTAGTACCAGAGCGGGGTGTGCTCGTGCAGACCGTGCTTCTTCGCTACCGCACCATCGGTGCCCTTCGAGATTTCGGCCGGCGTCAGCGGATTCTTGATCTTCATGGCCTTGGCCACGTCCTGTCCGGACGGCAAGCCCAGCAGCACGCCGCGCTTGAGATTGCGGAACGGCAGGCTGCTGCCGTCGCCGGGCAAGGTGTGGAGTTGCGGCACGACGAACGGGTCGATCTTGCGGGATGAATTCAGTGCCACACCCGGCGGATTGGACGGCAGGACGGCATAGAAGCGCCGCCAGTCGATGATCCAGTTGCTCGACAGCACCGGAAGGGGAAGCGGCGGCTGAATCGGATTGGGTGCGAGATCGCCGATGATTCCGCCGGAGAGCCCGGTGAACCTGAACAGCAGGTCGAGCGTCGCGGGCGTAATGCCGCCTGGCCCGGGCGTGAAGATGCGGTTGTGGCTGTAGACCTGGCGAACCATGCTGTGGCCGAGACGATAGACCGCCGCGGAAAACTCCACCGGCATGTAGGGCGTCTTCTTGAAGCGGTAGAAGCGCCGCCCCTGCTCCAGAATCTTCGCAACCAGTCCCTTCTCGGTAATCCGCTCGACGAAGTCGTGCAGGACCATCCATTGATAGTGCCAGGTCACGATCCGGCGCGCTTCCTCGAAGATCTCTGCCGGCGGCTTCCCCGACGCCGCGAGCTGGTCGCAGACCTTGTTGTGGAATTTCAGCATCGCAAGATGGGTCTGCGCGACGAGCAGATTCTCGTCATTGCGGTGATCGCCGATCAGGGCGAAGCCTTCGGGACTGCGTGGAAGATCGTTGCGATGGTCTCCCGTGATGCTGTCGACGTTGACGGTCTTGCCGATCAGGAGCTTCGGTCCCGGCGTCTTGCCGTTGTCGCTCGCCGAATTGCGCGCGTAAAGATGACGGCTTCCATCGGGCCCGAGGCCGTAGACGCTATCGAGATCGAGCGCCGGCGTGCGGAAATTCTCGACGGCCGTCGGATCGGCCTCCTTGTCGCCGAAGGAGGTCAGATCCAGGGTGATGTCGTGGTCGACGAATTGCCCAAGATAAGTAAAGCCGGCAGGCACGTTGGCGTTGTTTCCCGCAGCATCGCCCGGAGCGGGATCCTTCATCGCGTCGGCGAGCTCATGAAGCGGACCGTCGTCGACCGCGAGCGGCTCGAGGGTCGGAAACATCCGGCCAAACATGCCGGGATCGTCGTGTCCGGAAAGCGTATCCAGAAATTGGCGCGTCGGCTGACGTCCGGCCTTGCCATGGCCGGGCTGAACATTCACGTCGGTTACCATCGCTTGCTCCTGCGCAAAATGCTGAAAAGGGAGAGGGGCGACGACGTCGATCGATTGTTCCAAAATTCTCGTGTCAGTATAGGTTTTCGAAAATTGCCCCTCAGGGTGCAGTAGAATGAAATATTACCACAGATTGTACTGCGCGGAGAGCTTCATCGGCGAGGCGTTTTGCCCCACCCCAACACGCGCTGTTGATTGAATGCTAGCGCTTCGCGGCGAACCGCGCCCAGATCTCGGCGTCGGTGTAGAAATCGACACCGCCGTCCAGATCTCTCACGAGCCACTCGCCGAGATAGACGATCTGCGTGCCGCTGCGCCGCTCGTGCCGAAGCTCGAACTTTCCCTCGGCATCCTTCTGAAGCGAACAGATCGACTGGACCCAGCTCGGCCATTCCTGCAACGGCTGGCCGACGAATTGCCATGCGACCAGAGCCGCGTTGTTGGACAAGGGTTCCAGAAACATTGTCTTGCTCACGTGATCTCCACCATGCGGTCGTCCCTGCTGCAAACGCCGCCGGACTGGAAAGGTTTGTATCCAGCCGCTCGGCACATGAGCACGACCAATGGTACTCAACGGTTCCCTTCAGGTTCCATCCGTGAAAACCCGGTCATCACCCGCCGGACGGATGCGCCCTACCCGATCGTCTGCAACGCCGGAAACGTTTCGAGCAGCCAGATGCTCACATTCGAGACCGCGCCGGTGAGAAAGCCGATACCGGTGATCACCATCAACACGCCCATGGCGCGCTCGACATTGACGAGATGGCCCTTCATGCGCGCGAACAGTCTTGAGAACTGCTCGATCATCAGGGCTGCGATCAGGAAGGGAATGCCGAGGCCGGCCGAATAGACCGCGAGCAGCCCGGCGCCCTTCGTCACCGTTGCCTCGGCCGCCGCGATCGAGAGGATCGCAGCCAGGATCGGACCGATGCAGGGCGTCCAGCCGAAGGCGAAGGCGAGCCCCATGATATAGGCGCCCCAGAGCCCGACCGGTTTGGGGATCGGCAGCCGGCCCTCGCGCATCAACAGGCCGATGCGCGTCAGGCCGAGGAAATGCAGGCCCATGATGATGATGACGATGCCGGCGAGGATCGACAGCTCGGCCGACCAGGCGCGGATCAATCCGCCGACCAGCGAGGCGCTGGCGCCGAGCGCGACGAACACCGTGGAGAAGCCCAGCACGAACAGCAGCGCCGACATCATGATCGCGCGCTTGGAGGCCGATGCCGGCTCCTCGCTCTCGACATGCTCGATGGTCGCGCCCGTGAGATAGATCAGGTAGGGCGGAACCAGCGGCAGAACGCAAGGAGAGAGGAAGCTGACGAGGCCGGCAATCAGCGCCGCCGGGATCGAAACATTTTGCATGATGCAGTCGGAGCCATCTCAGGCTCCAGTGCGGCACGCGGGAAATGCGCGCGGCCGGGAGCACCGGCTCTGGTGTAGCCGATGCCGGGAAATGCGCAACAGAGGCGCACAAAACCAAGGCTCCTCCCGATGCCGTCCGTGATCACAGATGCGGCATCGGGACGCGCACAAATCTCGCCAAAAAGCGAGACCAGGCGGCGTGGCTACTTCACCACGCGGAGCAGCGGACGCCGGGGCTGGTCCTGCGTCTGCTTGGAGGGGGGCTGCGGCTCGCTTCCGGCGCTCCGCAGCATTTCGTCGCACAGTGCCTTGAGATCGGCACTGTCAATTCCTTTGAGCTTCATCCGCACGTCGAGGATGACAATCGACAGCAGTTCGGCCGACTCACGGCTGTTCATCTCGTTGAGCGCCCTGCGGCACTGCTCGAGCGTTTCCAGCACCGACTGCAACTGTTCGTCTGAATGCGACACCGGCGTTCTTTCCGTTAATTCGGCCTGCGAGACGTATTGGCGACGACCCCTTTGGCCCCCATGGGAGGCCGAGGATAACACGAGGCCCCTACGGCTCTGAACATGATTTCAGTCTGTTTCTGCGTTGAAACCGCGGTTTCAGTGCGCGCCGCTGCAATGCGCCGCTGAACATCGTCGAGACGATCGGGAGAAGAACGCCCGTTGTGTCGTGATTGATCCGTTGCGGAAAGCCGCAGCGCGCGCTGCGCAAGGATGTCCATTGCGGACAGCGCCGACAATCCCGCAGCCATCTCAAGGCTCGCAACGGAACTCACGCGACACCCCTCATCCAGGCGATCGTCTGCCCAATTCCCCAGATCTGACAGCAACATCATACCACCCGCACGGTAGTAAGGATGACGTTCAAAACTCTACGTTCCCCAACCCGTCGTGGTTGTGGTTTGCGCCAGATTCTGCCAGTTTAGCGGACCGAAGGGACTTGTATGCACTCCTTGGCGGAAAGGGGCGTTCCTCCAGAGGAACGCCCGAAAACAAATCTCAGCAGCCTCTCCGATTGGGATGCGGCGCGTATTTTCCTCGAAGTCGTCCGTTGCGGAAGTTTTCGCTCGGCGGCTGAACGCCTGTCGCTGTCGATCAACGCTGTCCGCCGCCGCATTGACGATTTCGAGCGCCAGACCGGCACCACCCTGTTCACCCGCGACGTCCACGGCACCCATTTGACCGACGAGGGCGCGCTCGTGGTCTCCGCCGTCGAGCGGATGGAAGCGGCCGCATTCGACGTGCTGCGCACCAGCGATTCGACCGGCAATGCCCTATCGGGCGAGGTCCGCGTCGCCATCACCGAGGGGCTCGGCACGTTCTGGCTTGCCCCGCGCCTGGTCGAATTCCAGCAGGCCTATCCGAAGATCCTGGTCGACCTGCATTGCGCGATGCGCTCGGCTGACGTCTCGCGCCACGAGGCCGACGTCGCCATCCACCTGTCACGGCCTTCGGCACTCGACGTCAAGCTGGTGCGGCTCGGCCGCATGCATCTGATGTTCTGGGCCTCCGAAAAATATCTTGAGAAACACGGCACGCCGCGTACGGCCTACGAATTGATCAAGCACCGGCTGGTGCTGCAATTCGCCGACCAGCTCGCCGCCAAGGAAACCTTTGAGAGCTTCTTCCCGGGCGTTCAGGAACGTGACCTTCTGGTCATGAAGACCAACGTCTCAAGCGCCAACTACTGGGCGGTCGCGAATGGCGCCGGAATTGGCGTCTTCCCGAGCTACGCCATTGCGCTTGGCGGGAAGTTGATTCCACTGGAGGTCGAATTGAACCGACCGCTGGATATATGGTTGTCCTACCATCCTGGTAGCGGCCGCATCCCGCGGGTACGGCACATGATTGACTGGCTGATCGAGGCTTTCAATCCGGCTCGCTTCCCGTGGTTTAAGGAAGAGTTCGTGCACCCGCATGAATTCGGAGACTCGTATATGGGCGAACCCCTGACCCAGCTCTTCGGGGGATTTTCAACCGAAGAACGGTGAGAAACGACGATGAAAACAGCGGCGAAAAGAATGAAGCAGCGCAGTGCCGGCAAGCCGGACATTGAGCTTGGCAAGCGCATCCGTCTGCGGCGCGTCGAGATGAAGATCTCGCAGGCCGAGCTCGGCGAGAAGCTCGGCGTGAGCTTCCAGCAGGTCCAGAAGTACGAGAAGGGCGTCAATCGCGTCGGCGCAGCTCGTCTGCAGCAAATCGCCTCCGCGCTCGATGTGCCCGTCACCTTCTTCTATGACGGCGACAACAAGGCGCGCGAAGTCGAGAGCCTGCTCTTCCTCGATTCGGCTTTCAGCCTCCGCCTGCTGCGCGCCTACAGCAAGATCAAGGATCAGACGGTGCAGCGTCAGCTCGTCTCGCTGATGGAATCGATCGCAGCGAACGAAGGCTGAGCCATCGACGGTCCGGCCTTGACGGCCGATGTTCAATCCGCCGCGTCGCGGGGGCGCGGCCGGATTGGACGAGGCCGACTGGATCGGATCTGATGAATCAGATTTGGCCCGCGCGCCTTCCGCGCGTGGCCTTGGTTCTCGGGGGCGGGCTGACCGCCCCTTTTTCTTGTCCTTTTCCCCTAACCGCCCCACGCTTTTCGCGAACCCGTCGCGCCCTTGCCGCGACCCAATCGAGAGCCTCCGCCTTCAGAACGCGCGGGGCTTTCGACGGCCGTGCTTAATGGGACCTCAACACCGGTGCCCTAGTTTCCCGCCGATTGCACGAATCGGCGCATGCAGCGCGGCGGCCGGGAATTGCAGATGCGAGGGCCCGCCCGGGTCTCGTTCTCTCTGGGGGTAAGATGGGACACATGTCGAAACGCCATGCGATGATCATTGCAGTCGGTATGCTCGCCAGCGCCTCCGCGCTGGCGCAAACCGAGACTGTCGGACAGGCGACGCCGAAGCCCGCGACGGCCGGCACGGTGCCCGCGGCAGCCAATCCGGCCCACGCGGCCCCACCCAAAACCGCGACGGCGCCCGCCTCGACGCCGGAGAGCCGCTCGGCCGCGGCGCTCGCGCTGACGCACGAGCCGACCTATGACGAAGGCTCCGCTCTGCGCATCAAGGGGGCCGCGTTCAGCTATTCCGCGCTCGCCGTGCGCGGCGGCTGGCCGACGATCCCCGCGGACGCCAAGTTCACGCCCGGCGTCCAGGGCGCGAGCGACGATCTCCTGCGCAAGCGGCTGATCCTCTCCGGCGATCTGGCCGCCGACAAGGCCAGCGGCGCCTTCGACCAGGATCTCGCCGACGCGGTGAAGCGCTTCCAGGCGCGTCACGGTCTCGCGCCGACCGGCACGGTGACGCCGCGCACGCTCGCGGCGATGAACGTCTCCGTGCAGAAGCGCATCCGCCAGCTCGAAGCCTCGCTCGAGCGGCTCGAGAACATGAACTTCGGCTTCGGCCAGCGCTATGTCGTGGTCAACATTCCCGCCGCCTTCGCCGAGGCCGTCGAGAACGACGTCGTGGTGCGGCGCTATCGCGTCATCGTCGGCAAGACCGAAAAGCCCTCGCCGACGCTGACGGCGCAGATCAGCAGCGTCGTGCTCAACCCGACATGGACGGTGCCGTCCTCGATCGCCAAGACCGAGATCTCCGCGCATATGCGCAAGGACCCGACCTATCTGTCGCGCATGCACATGGAGGTGCTCGACGCCCACGACAACCCGATCGATCCGCATTCGGTCGACTGGTCGGGCACGCACACGCCGAACTTCACGGTGCGCCAGCACAACGGCACCTTCAACGCGCTCGGCGCGGTGAAGATCGACATGCCGAATTCCTACTCGGTCTACATGCACGACACCAACCAGCGCAATTTGTTCAGCGACGACTACCGCTTCGATTCCCACGGCTGCTCGCGCGTCGACAACGTGCGCGATCTCGCCGCCTGGCTGCTCAAGGACCAGCCGAAATGGAGCCGCGCCGCGATCGACGCGGAGATCGCCAGCGGCCAGCACCTCGAGGTCGCCATGGCGAAGAAGGTGCCGGTGGCATGGATCTATCTCACGGCGTGGATGACCAAGGACCAGACCATCCAGTTCCGCAACGACGTCTATAATCAGGACGAGCAGCTGCTGGAGGCCACCGCCGAAGAGGCGGCCTTCTTCGGCAAGGCCGCCGGCCATCCGCTGACCGCACACATGCATGTGACGCAATAGACGCCTCGCGCCATGCAATCGCGGCACGGGCGGATGCAAAGCCGCATCCCCTGACGCGGTTGACCCCGGCCTTGGCCCGGCCGCACATTGCGTCTCGCAAACAACAAGCGAGCGCGCGATGCCCGACCTCTCCAGCGACAAATCCTACGCCGACGGCAGGATCCTCCAGCACGCCACAGGCGGCGTCGGCGTGATCACCTTCAACAATCCCGACAAGCGCAACGCGATGTCGCTGGAGATGTGGGAGGGATTTGGCGAGGCGCTCACGGCCTTGCGCGACGACGATCCCGTGCGCGTCGTGATCCTGCGCGGCGCCGGCGGCAAGGCATTCGTCTCGGGCGCCGACATCAGCCAGTTCGAGAAGACGCGCCACAACGCCGCCGCGTCCGAGGAATATGCCAGGCGCAGCGCCGCCCAGCGCGCGCTGCTCGCCGACTATCCCAAGCCGACCATCGCCTGCATCGACGGCTTCTGCCTCGGCGGCGGCATGCAGGTCGCGATGCTCGCCGACATCCGCCTCGCCTCCTATGGCAGCCAGTTCGGCATCCCCGCGGCGAAGCTCGGCATCGCCTATGGCTATGACGGCCTGAAGCACCTGGTGTCGCTGGTCGGGCCTTCCTGGGCGCGGCTCTTGATGTACACCGGCATGCGCATCGATTCCGACGAGGCGCTGCGCATTGGCCTCGTCGAGCGCGTGTTCCCGGTCGACGAGCTCTGGGGCGAGGCCATGACGATCGCCGAGACGATCTCTCAGAACGCGCCGCTCGCGATCAAGGCCGCCAAGATCACCATCGCGCAGGTGCTCAAGGACGAGAGCGCACGCGACATGGATGCGATCAAGGCGATCGGCACCGCCTGCATGGACAGCGCGGATTTTCGCGAAGGCCGGCAGGCCTTCATGGAGAAGCGCAGGCCGAAGTTCCAGGGGAAGTGATTCTCCGTCCTGCATCATCGCAAAACGCATCGCTCTCACCGCCGTCATTGCGAGGAGCGCAGCGACGAAGCATCCAGAATCTTTCCGCGCAGGGACACTGGATTGCTTCGCTGCGCTCGCAATGACGATGGGGAGAGACTGCACGCGACGTCGACGCCGTCATCCGGAACTTCCTTGACAGCCAACCTGAACCTTCATTCAGGAAGATTAAATTCCTCGCACCCCCGCACCGCGATAGCAACCAACTGATCTGCCGCAGGTTCTCTCGCCACCAACGAGGGAGATTGCGATGAAACTCAGGTTTGCTGTTCTTGGTCTGGCCGCCCTTGGCGGCGCGGCGCTCGCCTCAGGGCAGGCACTTGCCGCGATGCCGAATGGCATCCCGCACGCCGATCGCGTGGCGAGCGGCCCGGCTGCGAACATCGATCAGGTCCGGATGGTCTGTAACCAGTGGGGTCGCTGCTGGTGGCGCCCGAACTATTACGGCGGCGCTTATGGCTATTACGGCGGCCCGCGCCGCTTCTATGGTCGCCCGTGGGGTTATGGCTATGGCTATGGCCATCGCCACTGGCGCCGCTGGTGAACGACAAAGGGGCCGGAAGGCCCCTTCTCTTTCGGCGTTGAACTACAGCGCTCCCAGCACCGCCTTCGTAATATCCGCCGTGCCGTTGCTGCCGCCGAACTCCATCGGCTTGATGCCGCCGGCATAGACCTGGTCCACCGCGCGCTCGATGGTCTCTCCCGCTTCCGCCGCGTTCTCGACGCCATGCTTCTCGGCAAGCCAGTCCAGCATCATCGCGGCCGACAGGATCATGCCGGTGGGATTGGCCTTGCCCTGCCCCATGATATCAGGCGCGGTGCCGTGGCAGGGCTGGAACACGGCGTATTTGTCGCCGATGTCGGCCGACGGCGCCATGCCGAGGCCGCCGATCAGGCTCGCGGTGATGTCGGAGACGATGTCGCCGAACATGTTCTCCATCACCATCACGTCGAAATCCCAGGGACGCTTGACCAGCATCGCCGAGCAGGCATCGACATAGAGCCGGTCGGTCTTCACGCCCGGGTGCTTCTTCTCGATCTCGTCGAAGATGCCGCGGAAGAAGGCAAAGGCCTTGAACACGTTCGCCTTGTCGACGCAGGTCAGCATCCCGGGCTTGCCGCGCGCCTTGCGCCGCTCGGCGAGGCGGAACGAGAAATCGAACAGGCGCTCGGAGGTCCGGCGCGTGATCACCATGGTCTCGCGCGCATCCTCGTGGGTGACGACGCCCTTGCCCATCGAGGCGAACAGGCCCTCGGTGGATTCGCGGATCACGACGAGATCGATGCCGCGCTTGTCCGCGCCGACGATCGGGCTCGGCACGCCGGGAATGAGGCGCGCCGGGCGCACGCCGGCATAGAGATCGAAAATGAAGCGCAGCTCGATCTGCGGCGCGATCTCGGTGTTGTCGGGGTAGCGCACCGACGGCAGGCCGCAGGCGCCAAGCAGGATCGCGTCCGCCTCCTCGCACAGCTTGATCGTCGTATCAGGCATCGACTTGCCGGTGGCGAGATAATTGTTGGCACCCGCGGGGGCCTCGGTGAAGCGGAAGCCGAGGCCGGCCTTCTCGCCGACCTTGCGCAGCACCTCGAGCGCCGGCGCCATGACTTCGGGACCGATACCGTCACCAGCGAGGACGGCGATGTGGAAGGCGTTGTTTGCGGACATTTGTGAAGCCTCGAGGAAGGAACCAGCCAAGGGCGTCATTGCGAGGAGCGAAGCGAAGAAGCAATCCAGACTGTGTCCGCGGAGGGGTTTCTGGATTGCTTCGCTTCGCTCGCAATGACGGTGGGGAGAGTTGTAACTACGGCGTCAGCACGGTGCGGCCGACCACGGCACCCTGCTGCAATTGCACCAGCGCGTCGTTGGCCTTGGCGAGCGGAGCCGTCGTCACCGGGATCGGCGGCACCTTCTTGGTGCGCACGAGGTCGAGCAGTTCCTGCGTTTCGCGCAGGTTGCCGACATAGCTGCCCTGGATCGTCACCGCCTTGATCGGAATCAGCGGCAACGCCCAGGTCGCGCCGCCGCCGAACAGGCCGACGATGACGAGCTTGCCGCCCTTGGTCAGGCAGTCGAATCCGAGCTGCGTCGTGGCGGAGTTGCCGACGAGATCGATCACGGCACGGATCGGCCCGCCCGCTTTCTTGGCAAGCTGCTCCAGCGCGTCCGGCGCCTTAGGATCGACGGTTGCGAGCGCGCCCGCCTTCTCGGCCGCCTCGCGCTTCCTGGCGTCGATATCGACCATGATCGCGCCCTTGCCGCCCATCGCCTTGAGCAGCGACAGCGCCATCAGGCCTAGGCCGCCGGCGCCGAACATGACGATCGGCGTATCGAAATGCTGCTCGACCTTCTTCAACGCGCTGTAGGTGGTGACGCCCGAGCAGGCGTAGGGCGCGGTCGTCGCGGGATCGAGGCCCTTCAGATTGAGCAGATAGCGCGGATGCGGCACCAGCATGTGATCGGAATAGCCGCCGTCGCAATAGACGCCGAGCGAGCGCGGCGTCAGGCACATGTTCTCGTCGCCGCCTAGGCAGGTCGCGCATTTGCCGCAACCGATCCAGGGATAGACCAGGCCGGCATCGCCGAGCTTGAGATCGCCCTGGTCGGTCGGCTTCACGTCCGGACCGAAGGCGAGGACCTCGCCGACGGTCTCGTGCCCCATCGTCAGCGGCAGGTTGATGCCGCGATCCTTCAGCGACAGCGGCTTGCGGCCATGGCCGAGATCGTAACCGCCTTCCCAGATGTGGAGGTCGCTGTGGCAGACGCCGGCGGCCTTCACCTTGATCAGCACCTGCGTGCCCGACGGCTGCGGCGTGGCCTCGTCGAACTCCTGCAGCGGCGCCTTGAAATCAGCGACCTTGAAACTCTTCATCGGATTCCTCCCGGCATGCTTGTCGTTCTCGCCGCCACCATGCCATGGCCGGCGGGGCGAGACAAACCGGTCTTAGTTCAGGCCAGCGGATGGTGGCAAGCGGCGAACTGGCCGGGTGCGATCTCGCGCAACTCCGGTATCTCCGCGCTGCATCGCTGGTCCGCCCGCGGGCAGCGGGTGCGGAAGCGGCAGCCCGAGGGCGGTGCAATCGGCGATGGCGGTTCGCCGGTCGCCACACTCTCGGCGGGACGTATGTCCGGATCGGGCACCGGGATCGCCTGCAACAACAGCGCGGTGTAGGGATGCGCAGGTCTTGCGAACAACTGCTCCGATGGCCCCACCTCGCAGAGCCGGCCGAGATACATCACCGCGACGCGATCGCTGACGGCTTTGACCACCGCAAGGTCATGCGCGATGAACAGCAGCGTCAGGCCGAAGCGCGCCTTCATCTTCTCCAGCAGGTTGAGGATCTGCGCGCGGATCGAGACGTCGAGCGCCGAGACCGGCTCGTCGCAGACGATGAATTCGGGGTTGAGCACCAGCGAGCGCGCGATGCAGATGCGCTGGCACTGGCCGCCGGAGAATTCGTGCGGCAGCCGACCCGACACGAGATCGGGATCGAGCCCGACCGCGGCCAGCACATCGTGCACGCGCCGCTTGCGCTCGGCGGCGTCCTTGACGCCGGCGATGATCAGCGGCTCGGCCACGATGTCGCCGATGCGCCGGCGCGGATTGAGCGAGGCGATCGGGTCCTGGAAGATCAGTTGCACCCGGCGCCGCATTTTCCGCAGCGCATCGCCCTCCATCGCGGTGAGGTCCTCGCCGTCGAACAGCACACGGCCGGATTTGGCGCGGCGCAATTGCAGCACCGCACGCCCCAGCGTCGACTTGCCGCAGCCGGATTCGCCGACCAGCCCCAGCGTCTCGCCGCGCGCGACCTGAAGGCTGACGCCGGACACCGCATGCACGGTCTTGTTGCCGAGACCATATTCGACGACGAGATCGTCGACGTTCAGGAGCGGGACGTCGCGCACGGCCATCTGCATCATGCGCCGACCCCTTCGGTGATCTGGATCGGATGGAAGCAGGCATAGAGATGATCCGGCATCTCCGCGCTCTTCAATTCGGGCTTGGCTTCATGACAGCGAGTTCCCGCATAGCGGCAGCGCGGCGCGAAAGAGCAGCCCTTCAGCGGCCGCGTCGGATCGGGCGGGCGGCCGGAGATGGCGGGGAGCGGCGTGTGCGGCGCGGTCTCCAGCTTCGGGATCGCCGCCAGCAGCGCTTCGGTGTAGGGCATGTGCATGCGCTTGAACAAGGCTGGCGTCGGCGCGCGCTCCACCACCCTGCCCGCATACATCACAGCGACCTCGTCGGCGCGGCCGGCGACGACGCCGAGATCGTGGGTGATGATGATCATGGCCATGTGGCGGCGGCGCTGCTCGCGCGCCAGCAGGTCGAGGATCTGCGCCTGGATGGTGACATCGAGCGCGGTGGTGGGCTCGTCCGCGATCAAGAGCTTCGGCTCGCAGGACAGCGCGATCGCAATCGCGATGCGCTGGCGCATGCCGCCGGAGCACTGATGCGGATATTGCGCGAGCCGCTGCTCCGGCGCGGGAATGCCGACGGCGGCCAGCAGCTCGATGCTGCGCGCCCGCGCTGCTGAAGCGTCGAGCTCCAGATGCTCCTGTATCGTCTCCATCAACTGGGTGCCGATGGTGAGCACCGGATTGAGTGAGGTCATGGGATCCTGGAACACGACCGCGAGATCGCGGCCGCGCAGCTGCCGCAGGCGCTCGGAATCGAGCCGCACCAGGTCCACGCCGTCGAACATGACGCGTCCGGTCAGCTTCGCCTTCTTCGGCAGCAATTGCAGCACCGCGCGCGACAGCATGGTTTTGCCGCAGCCGGATTCGCCGACGATGCCGAGCGTGCGCCCCGCCTCAAGCGACAAATCAACATGATCGACGGCGCGCAAATTTCCGCGCGGGGTCGGCAGCTCGACCGCGACGTCCTCGATGGTCAGGAGCGGCGAGGTCACAACGCCCCCTGACGCGGGTCGGTCAGCGCCCGCATGGTGTCGCCGACGAGGTTGAACGCCAGCACGGTCAGAAATAATCCGGCCGCCGGCAGGAAGGCCAGTCGCGGCGCGACATCGAGGCTGTCGCGCCCCTCGCCGATCATGCTGCCCCAGCTCGCCATCGGCGGCGGCACGCCGAGCCCGAGGAACGACAGCGCCCCCTCGACCACGATGGTGACGGCGACGCCGAGCAGGAAGAAGGCCAGCAGCGGCAGGACCACGTTCGGCAGCAATTCGCGCAAGAGGATGCGCGCATGGCTGGCGCCCAGCGCCTCGGCCGCGATCACGAATTCACGCCGCGCCAGCGTCAGCGTTGCCGCACGCGCCACCCGCATGAAGGCGGGAATGCCCAGCACACCGAGGATCACGGTAAGATTGGGAATGGACTGGCCGAGATAGGCGGTCACCGCCAGCGCGAAGATCAGCGGCGGAAAGGCAAGCAGCACGTCCATGCTGCCGACCACCAGCGTCTCGAACCGGCCGCGGAAATAGCCGGCGAGCAAGCCCAGCGCGCCGCCGAACACCAGGCCGATCATCGGCGCGATCAGCCCGACCGTCAGCGAGACCCGCGCGCCGAAGATCAGACGGGCGAGCTCGTCGCGGCCGAGCCCGTCGGTGCCGAGCCAATGCTCGGTGGAGAACGCGGCGCGGCGCTCCAGCATGTCCATGTCGACGGGGTTCTGCAGCGGCAGCAGCGGCGCGAGGATCGCGAGCGTCAGAATGATCGCGAGCCAGGCGCTTGCGATCCAGAACAACATGCCGAGCTTGCGCCTGCGCCTGACAGGCGCGGCCGTCGCTTCGTCCTGCATCGACAGCTCAAGCGTGGCCATGGCGGATCCTCGGATCGAGCACGGCGTAGAGCATGTCGACAATGAAGTTCACGATGACGAAGCCGCAGGCGACCAGCAGCACCACGCCCTGCAGGATGACGAGGTCGCGGGTGTAGATGGCGCCGACCAGCAACCGGCCGATGCCCGGCAAAGCGAAGATCGTCTCCACGATCAGCGTGCCGCCGAGCAGGCGGCCGATATTGATGCCGGTCACCGTCACCAGCGTCAGCGATGAGGGTTTCAGCGCATGCACGAACAGGATGCGCGACGGCTTGAGGCCCTTTGCCTTGGCCAGCGCGATATAGTCCTCCTGCAGGGTCGCAATCATGTCGGAGCGCAGCACCCGCATGATTCCAGGCCATTCCGCCAGCGCCAGGGTCAACGCCGGCAGCACGAAGAAGCGCAAATTCGCCAGCGGCTCCTCGGTGAACGGCACATAGCCGGTCGCCGGCAGCCAGTGCAGTTCGACCGCGAACAGATAGATCAGGAGGATCGCCATCAGGAAGGACGGCATCGACAGCATCGCAAAAGCGTTGCCGGTCATAAAGCGGTCGAACGCCCCGCCGGCCCGCGCGGCGCAGGCAATCGCGACGGGAACGCCGATCAGCAGACCGATGAACTCGGCCATCAGCATCAGCTGGAGCGAGACCGGAATGCGCTCGGCGACCGCCTGCAACACCGTCTGGCCGGTGCGGAACGAGCGGCCGAGATCGCCTTGCAGCACGTGGCCGAGCCAGCTCAAATAGCGCCACCACAGCGGCTGGTCGAGCCCCATGTCGCGGCGGAGCGCCGCGACATTCTCCGGCGTCGCCTGATCGCCGAGGATGACATAGGCAAGGTCGCCCGGCAGCAGCGAGGCGATCAGGAAGGTCAGCAGCGAGACGGCGAGCAGGACCGGCAGGATGGCAAGCAGCCGCCGAACGACGAAGTTCAGCATCGCGCGTTCATTCCAGCCAGGTGTTCGAGACGTCGATTACGCCGTTGTAGATTTTCGGGAAGCCCTTCAGCTTCGTGCTCGACAGCGCGTAATAGGTGTTCTGGAAGGTCCAGAACCAGATCGCCTCCTTGTTGATCAGGCGGCTGATTGCACAGTAATCCTCGATGCGCGCCGCGGTATCGGCGGTGACGCGGGAATGGTCGAGCAGCCGGTCGAGCTCCGGATCGACGAAATTGGCGAGCGCCAGCGGACTGCCGCTGCGGAAGTTCGCATACATCTGCGGATCGGGGTCGGCGAGATCGACGATGCGCCAGGGCACGAGCTGGAACTGGCGGGTGAAGGCGCGCGGCGGAATGGTGGCCTGATCGACCTGCTCGATCTCCATATTGGCGCCGGCGCGCTTCCAGAATTGCTGCAGCACCTGGCCGATCATGCGGCCGCGCGGCGTCGCGGTGACCAGCATCTTGAATTCGACCGGCTTGCCGTAATCCTTCAGCAGCGCCTTGGCCTTCTCGAGATCGAACGGCAACGCACCGTCGTCCTTGCACTTGACCCAAGAGCCGTCGCCGTAGGGATTGCTCGCGGGCCGGCTCAAACCGTTGCTGATTGCCTGCGACATCTTCGGGCGGTCGATCGACATCACCAGCGCCTGGCGGACGCGGACGTCATCGAACGGCGCGACCTTGGTGTTGAAGGCGTAGACCGCCGCGCCCGAGCCCTTGTAGGTGTGCACGGTCAGCTTGGGGTCCTTCTGCGCCTTCATGATGTTGTCGGCGTCGTTCTCGTCGTCCCAGATGATGTCAGCCTCGCCCGACTGCAGCGAGGCGAAGCGCGACTGCGCGTCGGGCAGCGGCTTCAGGATGATGCGGTCGAGATACGGACGGCCCTTGTCCCAGTAATTGGGATTCTTCTCGAGCACCATGCGGTCGCCGGCGGTCCATGATTTCAGAATGTAGGGACCGGTGCCGACCGGATTGCGATTGTAATCGTCGCCCTTGGTCTTCCAGGCTGTCGGCGAATGCACGACATTGTTCTGGCTCTGGATCGTGTTCGTCGCCGGCAGGTTCACGGAAGGGTCGGTGAGCTTGTAGACGACCGTGTACTCGTCGGGCGCCAGCACCTCCTTGACGTTGGTGATGTAGAAGGCGCAGCGGCACTTGTTGGCGGGATCCTTCTGCCGGTCGAAATTCTCCTTGAAGGCCTGCGCATTGAACGGCGTGCCGTCGTGGAATTTCACGCCCTCGCGCAGCTTGAAGGTCCAGGTCTTGTAATCGTCCGAATGGGTCCAGGACACCGCGAGCTTTGGCGCGGCCTCGCCCTTGTCATTGAGCGTAGTGAGCGTGTCGAAGATCGCGGCCGCCGCCGTGAAGGTCGAGGTGTCGTAGACACCGACCTTGAGCGGATCGAACCCCGTAATGTCGAGCTCCTGGCCGACGGTGATGCTGCCGCCCGATTTTTGCGCCTGGGCCGGCGCGGCATGCGCAAATGCCGCAACAAGGAAAATCGGCGCAGTCCAGCGCACCGCAGCAGCAATCGTCGTCATGGTTCCTCCCGGGATCCCTCGTCCGATGTTTCGGATCGTTGAATGACTCGGAAGCGAGCTTGGCGACAAATGCACGCCACGGCAAGAGGAACGCACGCGAGATCAAACGCCGCATGTGCGGCGCGATGTTGCTCAATGTGTCGCGGCTGTTTTGCCTGTCGGAATTGACGCCGCCTCGGCGCGGCCGACCTCGCCACGCAGCGCGTCCGTGTGCTCGCCGAGCACGGCCATCGTCTCCGCCGGCGTCGTGTCGGCGCCGGACATCCGGAACGGCAGGTTGAGCACCTTGAAGGAGCCGCCCTCGTCTCGCACCTCGGACAGCGCCTGCCGATGTGCAAGCTGCGGATCGGCCAGCGCCTCGGAGACGCTGCGATAGGCGGAGGCTGGGACGCCGGCAGCGCTGAGAGCAAGGAGGCATGCATCGGTCGACAACTGCCGCGACCAGACCTCGACGCCGTCCATCAACTCGGCCCAGTTCTCGCGGCGCGAGGCGTAGGCGGCGAAGCGCGGATCGGAGATCCATTCGGGGCGGCCGATCACCCCCATCAGCGCCTGGAACGTCTTCTCGCTAGCGACCGTGATCATGACGTAGCCGCTTGCCGTCTCGGTCGGACCGAACATCGGGCGCGGCGGCGGCGTCACCGCGAATTGCGCGCTCTGCAATTCGGTCAGGGTCAAGGTCAGCATCGATTCCAGCATGGAGACGTCGATATGCTGACCGAGCCCGGTCACGGTGCGCTGATAAAGCGCCGAGGCGATCGCGCCGAAACCGTAGGTGCCGGTGAGGACGTCAGCATGGTAGATGCCGCAATAGTCCGGCCGGCTGCGTCCGGGCTGGTAGGCGAGATGCGCCATGTCGTAGCCGGAGGCGGCATGGATCACCGGCGCATAGGCCGGCAGCTCTGCCGAGGGGCCGGTCTGGCCGTAGCCGGAGATCGAGCAGTAGATCAGCTTCGGATTGACCGCGCGCAGCCTGTCATAGTCGAGCCGCAGCCGGTGCATCACGCCGGGGCGGAAGTTCTCGACCAGGATGTCCGCCGTCGCGGCCAGCCGTCGGACCGTCTCCCGGCCGTCCTCGGATTTGAGGTCGAGCACCAGGCTCTTCTTGCCGACATTGAGCTGGCCGAACGCCGTGCTGCAGCCCTTGCGCAGCGGCGGGCGGGTCCGCATCGTCTCGCCGCCGTCGGTCTCGATCTTGATGACCTCGGCGCCCATGTCGGCCAGCATCCGCGCGCAATGCGGGCCGGCGATGGTGGTCGAGAAATCCAGCACGCGCAGGCCCGCGAAGGCCTTTGTCGTCGTGCGTTCGTGCTTATCTGATAGCGGCATCCCCGGCGGTCCCTTAGGAACGATCAACGTTCTCTGTTGTTGGTGCGCCGACCCTAGAGGGCGGCGGGTGAGTAGGAAAGTCTTTACCGAAAGGGCACGTCTCGCGGGGGGCTGGAGAATTTCCGGGACAACTGGACCCGTTCTTGCATAGCAGCAAACGGGATCGGATGAGGGCAGCTGTTCTTGAGGGTCTTGTTCGTCACGACAGAGATGGACGACTTCGTCCGCGTTGGCGGACTCGGAGCCGTTTCCGCCGCCCTCCCCCGCGCGCTCCGCAGCTTCGCCGATATCCGGATCATGCTGCCCGGCTATCGCGACATCATCGAGCAACTCACCCATATTCAGGTCGTTGGCCGCTGCCCCGCCTTCGCGGAGATGCCGGCCTGCTCGCTCGGCCGTGCCGCCACCAGGGACGGCCTGCCGGTCTATGTGCTGTTGTGCTCACAGCTCTACGACCGGCCCGGCAACCCCTATGGCGACGAATCCGGGCGCGACTGGCCCGACAACGACATCCGTTTCGCACGCTTCGCCTCGGCCGCCGCTGAGCTGGCCATGGGCAAGCTGGACAAGAATTGGGCAGCGGACCTGGTCCATGCCAACGACTGGCAGGCCTCGCTCGTGCCGGCCTATCTCGCCTGGCGCGGCGCCAGGGTGCCGTCGATCCTGACCATTCACAACCTCGCCTATCAGGGCCTCTTCCCGAAGGAGGCGCTGCGACGGATCGGCGCACCGGAAAGCTCCTTCCACATCGACGGTGTCGAGTTCTACGACCAGCTCTCCTTCCTCAAGGCCGGCCTCGTCTACGCCTCGCACCTCACCACCGTCAGCGGCACCTATGCGCAGGAGATCACCACGACCGAGTTCGGCTGCGGCCTGGAAGGGCTGCTCCGCCTCCGCTCGGACGCGGCCGAGCTCACCGGCATCCTCAACGGCATCGACGAGAGCTGGGACCCGCGCTACTGCGCCCAGCTCGCCCAGCAGTTCGGCGCCGGCGACTGGATCGGCAAGAAGGCCAATGCGGATTACGTGCGCAAGCAATTCGGCCTCGCGGTCTCCCGCGGTCCGATGTTCGCGATCGTCGCGCGCCTCGTGCACCAGAAGGGCATCGACCTCGTGCTGTCGGCTGCCGACGAGATCGTCGATGCCGGCGGCCAGATCGTCGTCACCGGCTCCGGCGAGCCGGCGCTCGAGCAGGCGCTGATCGACGCGCATCGCCGCCGTCCCGATGCCATCGGCGTCACCATCGGCTTCAACGACGCACAGGCGCGGCGCATCTTCGCGGGCAGCGATTTCACGTTGATGCCGTCGCGGTTCGAGCCCTGCGGCCTCAGCCAGATGTACGCCCAGCGCTTCGGCTCGCTGCCAATCGGCCACCAGACCGGCGGCCTCGCCGAGACCATCACCGACGGCGAGACCGGCTTCCTGTTCTCAAAACCCTCGCACGAATCCTTCCTCGGCGGCGTCCGCCGCGCCTTCGAGGCCTTCATGGCTCAGGACCAGCTCGACACCATGCGCCGCAGCGCCATGGGCCGCTCGTTCTCCTGGAGCATCTCGGCGGGCAGCTACAGCGCGCTGTACCGGAAGCTGGCGTCGGCGTGAGGCCGAGGGCCCGAGGCCGCTTCGATACCCTCCGTCATTGCAAGCGCAGCTCTCACCCCCGTCATTGCGAGGAGCGAAGCGACGAAGCAATCCAGACTGTCTCCGCGGTGACAGTCTGGATTGCTTCGCTGCGCTCGCAACGACGATGTAGAGAGATGGTGCACTTCACTCCGTTCTCATACCCCGGACGCAGCGCAGCGTCTCTTCGACGGTGCGCTGCTGAGCCGGGCCCATATCTCGACGGAGTTCGTCGCCCCTGGGTCCCGGCTCTGCGCAGCAGCGTTGCACGCTGCAGCGCGTCCGGGACACGGATGATAGATTTGGGCTTTCACCCCTTCCCGCGCACGTCCATCTGCGGCCGCCCGATCCAGGCGCGGTTGAGGCAGCGCGTCATCCAGTCCGGCTGCATCTCCCCGCGCAGCCGTGCCTGCGCCTCCTGATAAGGGCCGACATATCGCAACCGGTCGGGCAGTTTCGGATAGACGCGCCTGATCCATCGCAGCGCATTGCCGGCCGCTGTCCTGTCACGCGCATCGAGCTCGAACCCGAAACCTGCGCGCAAGCGTTCCGGCAGCAGGCTCGCCGTGAGCGCGCGATACCATCGCGGCGGCCGCAGCCACGGACGCGCGCCGCCAAAGATCTGCGCGGCGATCTCACGCGCGGCGGGGCTGACGGTCAGTGTCTCCGACTGCGCCATCGCAGCGCTATAGGCCGCAAAGCCAGCCCAGTCCGCCGGCAGATCATCGCCGGTCAATCCAAACAGCGCACCAAAAGTCCGGCTCTCTGTCCAGTAACGCTCCCGCTCCTCGGCGGCGAGCGGCGGCAGAACCAGATCGTGCGCTATCAGCGCGGTCTCGACCAGCGTGGCGTGAACCCAGCGCAGCGACGGGATGTCGTTGGCGCAGTAGCGCGAGCCGGCCGCGAACGGGCCGACCGTCTCGGGCATCTCGCCGACGATCATGGAGTGGCGCCGGTGCAGCTGCCGCGAGGACAGCAAGGCGCGGTCGAGCGAGCCGAACACCATCGCGAAGACGATGTCGAAGGTGCGATGAAAGCGGCCGATCGGATCGGCAAAGGTCTTGGAGTGCTCGGCGATGGCGGCGGCGACCCAGGGATGGGCCAGTTGCAGCAGCAGCGCCCGCCCGGCGCCGAGGAAGATGACGGCTTCGCGGTCGATCCGCCAGGTCGCGGTGTCGGGACCGAACACGCCGTCGACCGGTCCCGCCGCACGCGCGCGGACCTGGTCGAGAGCGGCTTCAAGGTCGATCCCGGACACCATTGGCATGGCCTTCGACTATGGCGGACGGCCGACGATCCGCAAGGCCTGTGGCAATTCGATGAAGGCCGGCGCTATTCCGCCGCCATCGGCATTTCATCGATATGCTCGTGCAGCACCACGCCGGCAAGCGGATCGAATTCGCCGATCCACGGCTTGCGCGCCAGCGCCGATCGCGTGTGCGCGTAGCCGGCATGCCAGCGCCGCGTGATGCCGGACGGACTGAAATCGATATCCTTGGTATGGGTCTCGTGCTCGAGCTGCGGCGCCAGGAGCCGCACCACATGCATGCGGGTCGGGCAGCCATAGCTCGTCAGCTCCCTGACCGCGGGATCGCTGCGCTCGCTCTCGGGAAGCCGCGCGGCGAGCTGGTTGATGACATGGCGCAGGCGATGGGCCTGCTGCTGCCGCACGATCTGGCTGGCGATGCGGCTGGAATATTGCACGTCCTTGTGCCGGTTCATCACCTCCGCCATCGTGGTCGGCTCGGGCCCGACGGGATTCCACAGATGCACGGAGAAGATCAGCGAATCCCGGCGCGGATTGTCGTCGAACACCGCTTCCGTCGGCGTGTTCGACAGGATGCCTCCGTCCCAATAGAGCTCGCCGTCGATGCGCACGGCCGGGAAAGCCGGCGGCAGCGCGCCCGACGCCATCACGTGCTTCACCGTCAGCTCGCCGTCGCGGCTGTCGAAATAGCGCATCTCGCTGGTGCCGACATGAGCCGCACCAACCGTCAAACGTGGCGCGCAGCGATTGGCCAGGTCGAAATCGACCAGCTCGCTCAGCGTCTTCTCCAGCGGAATGGTCGAGTAGTAGCCGGCGTGATCGGCGCCGAGCGGATAGAAATCGCCGACATGTGCCAGCGGATTGGGCCGGAAAAAGCCGGAGATGCCGTGGGTGACGGTCGACCAATAGGCCAGCTTCTCGTTGAAGCCGGGAAACGCGGCGCGCCAATCCCAGACCGGCTGCTGCTCCATCCGCTTCCAGAACTCCCTCAAGCGCGCCAGCCGGTGCTCGGGCGCATTACCCGCGATGAGGCTCGCATTGATGGCGCCGATCGACGTGCCGATGATCCAGTCCGGCTCGATGCCGGCCTCGTGCAGCGCCTGGTAGACGCCGGCCTGATAGGAGCCGAGCGCGCCGCCGCCCTGGAGCACGAGCACGACCTGCCCCGGCAGGTCCTTGCGGTGGATGATGTTCTGCGTGCCGTTCATGGTTTGCTCCTGATCAGCCTGCACTGCCCGGATATTCGCTATCCGCTGCGATTTGTTACGGCGGCCCATTTTAATGCGCGGTCCAGCCGCCGTCGACCGGAAGTGCGACGCCGGTGATCGAGGCGGCCGCGTCCGTCGACAGGAACACCGTGAGCGCGCCGAGCTCCGCGACCGTCGCAAAGCGCTTGTTCGGCTGCTGGGCCAGCAGGACGTCGCGGATCACCTCGTCGCGGGAGATTCCGTGCGCCTTCGCCTGGCCGTCGATCTGTGCCTCGACCAGCGGCGTGTAGACATAGCCGGGGCAGATCGCGTTGCAGGTGATGCCTTGTTCGGCGGTCTCCAGCGCCGTCACCTTGGTCAGGCCGACGATGCCGTGCTTGGCCGCGACATAGGCCGCCTTGACGGCGAGCCGACGAGGCCATGCGCCGAGGCGATATTGATAATGCGGCCAAAGCCGTTCTGCCGCATGGCCGGCAGCGCCAGCCGCGTGGTGTGGAACGCCGAGGACAGGTTGATCGCGAGGATCTGGTCCCACTTCTCGACGGGAAACTGGTCGAGCGGCGCGACATGCTGGATGCCCGCATTGTTGACGAGGATGTCGAGCCGGCCGGATTGGGCCACCGTCGCCGCGATCATCTCGGCGATCGATTTCGGCTTCGTCATGTCCGCCGGCGAGTAGCTCGCCTTGATGCCGAACTCCGCGGCGATCTGCTCGCGCGTCCGGCCGATCTCGCTGGCGACACCGAGGCCGTTGAGCACGATATCGGCGCCGGACGCGGCCAGCGCCCGCGCGATGCCAAGGCCGATGCCGCTGGTCGATCCGGTGACCAGGGCCACCTTGCCGGCCAGCACACGCGACGATGCGGACGCCTGCGTCTTGATGGGAATATTCATGATCCAGACCTCTTCTGGGCGCGTCAGCGCGCCGTGGCTGGAGCGAAATCTGCGCGATCGCCGGGCCTGGCGGAAATGCCGGTTGGCTTCCAAGTCCATACGTCCGCGCTATCGCGCCCGGGATGTCATTTCCGGCCCCGATCGGCTAGATTTGAGGTCGATCCTGCTGGGAGCCGATCCATGGAAATGCACCAGGTCCGCTATTTCCTCGCGGTGGCGCAGCTGTTGAATTTCACGCGCGCCGCCGAGGAATGCAACGTGACGCAGCCCTCGCTGACGCGCGCGATCAAGCAGCTCGAGGCCGAGCTCGGCGGCGACCTGTTCCGCCGGGAGCGGCCGGCAGCGCAGCTGACCGAGCTCGGCCAACGCATGCATCCGCTGCTGAAGCAATGCTATGACGCCGCCACCGGCGCGCGCTCGCTTGCCTCCTCGTTCAAGAGCGGCGAGATCGGCGCGCTGCGCATCGCGCTGACGCATTCGATCGACCTGTCGCTGCTCATTCCGCATCTCAACGAGATCAGGCGGCAGTTCAACCGGCTCGAGCTGCGCTTCCTGCGCGGGACCAGCCGCGAGGTCGGCGACTACCTGAAGAAGGGCGAGGCCGAGCTCGGCATCGCCGCCGAGATCGACGAGGCCTGGGACCGGCTCGACGTGTGGCCGCTGTTCACCGAAGGCTTCGATCTCGTCGTCAGCAGGGAGCATCGGCTCGCCGGGCACGACACGATCGAGCCGGACGATCTGCGCGCCGAGCAATTGCTCGGCCGGACTTACTGCGAGCACTCCCGCCGTATCTCCGCCAGCCTGCGCGAGCACGGCATCGACGTCGATCACGGCCACGAGATTTCGAGCGAGCGCGACCTGATCGAGCTGGTCGAGGCCGATATCGGCATCGCCATGATTCCTCACACCTCGCCGGTGCCGGAGACCCTCAAGCGCACCGCGGTCACCGGGCTCGACGCACGCCGCACCGTCAGCCTCTACGGCGTCGCCGGCCGGCAACGCACGGCCGTCGCCAATGCGGTGATGCGGATGCTGCGCGGGACGGACTGGCGGGAGATTGCAGGGTAGCTACGAGAACGGTCGTTCCTCTTCCCCTCTCCCCTTGTGGGAGAGGGTGGCTCGCCGCATAGCGGCGAGACGGGTGAGGGGTTCTCTCTCCGCCCGAGACTCTTTCGCGTTCGAGCACGCGGATAGATACCCTCATCCGGCGCTTCGCGCCACCTTCTCCCACAAGGGGAGAAGGGAAGAAAGCGGTCTCAATTCTCCCGGCTCGCGCTCTCCAGCGCCTCGAGCAGATCGTCGATCTCCATGCGCTTGCGGAAATCCGGATCGACGAAACGGGCTTTGACGATCCCGTCGCGGCCGACGACGAACACGGCGGGGATCGGCAGCATCCAGCCGTCATTGCCGTGGAATTTCGCCATGTCCTGATAGGACAGCAGGCTCTGGATCTCGGCACCGAGCCAGATCGCGAGATTGAGCGACAGCGAATAGCCGTTGTCGAGATCGGTCAGGATCGGAAACGGCGCGCCGGAATCATCCCTGAGCTGCCTGGTATATTCCTGCGTCTCCGGCATGATCGCGACGACCTGCGCGCCGACCGCCTTGATACGATCCTGGGCCTGGACCACGGCGCGGACATTGAGACGGCAATAGGGACACCAGTGGCCGCGGAAGAACATCACGGCGACCGGGCCTTGCGCCAACAGCGCAGGCAGCGCGACGAGATTTCCACCCTGGTCCGGCAGCATGAAGGGCGGCATCGCATCGCCCGGACGCGGCGCGGTCTCCCCGCCGCCGTTGCCGCTCAAGCGGGTCACCAGGCGATCGACCGCCTCGCCATAGGCCGGAAACACCGTTCGGCTGGCATCGGCATAGGCGCGCAGCTGCTCGTTCAGCGTTCCCTCCATGTCGCGGCAGCGCTGGAAGGCGAGCCTCAGTCGATCGGCATCGGCTGGTGAGAGAGACGTCATCTTCCGCTCCGGCGTTTGGGGCTCGAATTCTAGGGTCCAGATCCGGCCGCCCACAAGGGCGGCCGTTACGCGAGGGCCGGCTCAATTCACGTAGAAATTGCCGGTGGGGTCGAGCCGTCCCGAGGCGGAATACAGCGTGCCGTTGTCCATGAAGAAGACGGTGTCGGCAGGCACCTTCTTGGCGTTCTTCATCATGGCCTCGTGGTTCTTCTCGGCCGGGGCCATCGCCATCGCCGACATCTTGCCGGGCCCGCCATAGATATAGGCCATGCCGGCCTTCATGTCCCAGGCCGCTTCCGAGAAGGCCGAGGTGGCGATCACCGCGAAGGCGGCGGTAAAGATCAGGGTCTTGGACACTTTCGTCATGGGATGCTCCTCCGGATTGACGTGAACGCCCGCCAATCGGGCGCCCTGTCATCGGACGACGGATGTCCCCAAAACGGAAATGCCCATGCCCAATCGGTTCGATAGCCGTCGCGCATCGACATAGCGCAACGCTATCGCATCGAAAGCAAACCGGCATTTCAAGACGGACACGGTCTCGACGAAGCTCCTGCCATAGCCGGCGACCATCACGGTTGCGGTCAACACAGGAGACTATTCATGTCTAGGCATCTCACGGTGTCACGCGTGGTTTGGACAGGCGTTGCCGTTCTCGGGGCGCTGACGTTTGCGACGCCGGTCTTCGCCGGCGAATGCCCGGCCGGCAAGATCAAGCCGAACGCACAGCAGATGGTCGATTACAAGCCGGTCGGCGTCACCGACGTCACGCTCGGCGCGATCGATCTCGGCAAGCAGCCGGCCCACATCGAGGGCCGCGAACTGCGCTTCCGCAAGCTGACCATCGAGCCCGGCGGCATCGTGCCGTGGCACAGCCATGACGACCGCCCCGCCCTGATCTTCGTGCAGCAGGGCGAGATCGTCGAATACGCCTCCAACTGCGTCGATCCGATCGTGCACAAGGCCGGCGACATCCGCCCCGAAGTCTACGGTACCTCGCACTGGTGGAAGAACCTCGGCAAGGAGACCGTCATTCTCTATGTCGGCGACGTCCGCAAGGATCCCAACGACCATCACATGTAACGAGCGCCCCCCAGCCCCAGCGCACTCGTTACCGGGTGTGGCGCCCGGGATCCCCCATGCTGCCCGCATGCCGGGCGCCACATTCCGCCAAGGACAATCACGCCATGACCGATCTTTCCGCTCCCATGAGACAAGGCGCGATGACGATGGAGGCGCATTCGCCGGGGCTCGCGCTCCGCTCGCTCGTGATCGGCCTCACCGCATTCCTGACCGTCGTCGATCTGTTCGCCACGCAGGCGATCCTGCCTTCGCTGACGCGGCACTATGGCGTCACACCCGCTGCGATGGGGTTTGCGGTCAATGCCAGCACCTTCGGCATGGCTGCAGCCAGCCTCGTCGTCGGCTTCTTCAGCCCGCACATCAACCGGCGCACCGGCATCCTGCTCAGCCTGACGCTGCTGGCGATCCCCACCAGCCTTTTGGCATCCGCACCAAATCTTGCCGTCTTCACCGCCTTGCGCGTCGCGCAGGGCCTGTGCATGGCCTCCGCCTTCGCGCTCACCCTCGCCTATCTCGGCGAGCAGTGCAGCGCCACAGACGCCGGCAGCGCGTTTGCCGCCTACATCACCGGCAACGTCGCCAGCAACCTCATTGGCCGGCTGATCTCGGCGGCGGTCGCCGACGGCCTCGGCCTTGCCTGGAATTTCTATTTGTTCGCGGCGCTCAACCTGGCCGGCGCGGTGCTGGTCCATTTCACGATAAAGCGCGTGCAGCCGATGCATGCGATGATGCCGGCGACGTCGCCGTTCGCCGCCACCATCGCTCACTGGCGCAATCCGCGCCTGCGCGCCGCCTACGGCATCGGCTTCTGCATCCTGTTCGCGTTCATCGGCACCTTCACGTTCGTGAATTTCGTGCTGGTCCGGCCGCCGCTGTCGCTGGGCATGATGGATCTCGGCCTCGTCTATTTCGTCTTCCTGCCGTCGGTGGTGACGACGCTTCTGGCCGGCAAGGTGGCCGCGCGGCTTGGAACGCGCACCACGATATGGGGCTCGCTCGCTGTCGCAGCGACGGGCCTGCCGCTGATGCTGGCGCCGCAGCTCGGCGAGGTGCTCGCTGGCATGGTGCTGGTCGGTGTCGGCACCTTCTTCGCGCAGGCCGCCGCGACGGGCTTCGTCGGGCAAGCGGCGACCGACAACCGCGGTATCGCCAGCGGGACCTATCTTGCGTGTTACTTCTGCGGCGGGCTGCTGGGCACGGCCGTGCTCGGGCGGCTGTTCGACAGTTTCGGCTGGTCCGCCTGCGTCGCGGGCGTCGGCGCGGCCCTCGCAGGAGCAGCCTTGCTGACCTTCCCCTTGAAGCGTTAGCGCTTGACCGGCGATTCCTGCGGCGGGTCGTCGTCAGCGATGGCACGCCAGGCGGCGCCGTCGAGATCGTCGTACTGGCCGCTGCGGAGCGACCACAGGAAGGCGACGAGCCCCGCCCCTCCCAGCATCAGGGCCAGCGGGACCAGAATGACCAGGATCTCCATCACACGATCTCCTGCGAACTGCGCGCCCGGAGCGAATTCAGCATCACCAGGATCGACGATCCGCTCATGGCGGCCGCGGCGATCAGGGGCGTCACGACGCCGCTGATCGCAACCGGCACGGCAAGGACGTTGTAGCCGATCGCAAGCCAGAGATTCTGCCGCATCAGGTGCAGCGCCTTGCGCGAAGCATCGATGGCGGCGACCACGGGCGCCAGCGGGCGGCCGAGGAAGACGAGGTCCGCGGTGGCCTGGCTGAGATGCGCGGCCGAGATCGGCGACATCGAGACATGGGCCGCCGCAAGCGAGGGCGCGTCGTTCATGCCGTCGCCGACCATCAGCACCTTTGCGCCGCGCCGCTTCAACTCCTCGATCCGCGCGATCTTGTCGGCCGGCGTGACGCCGGCGCGCCACTCGGGAATGGAAAGGGCATGCGCCGCCGCCTTCACCGCCGGCTCGCGGTCGCCGGAGAGAATCTCGATGCCGATGCCGCGCGCCTTCAGCGCCGCGATGACGGCCTGCGCGTCCGGGCGCAGGCCCTGGCGCACCGAAAGGATGAATTTCGCGGTCCCCTTGCTGAAAGCCACGATGGAGGCTTCGGGATCGAGGTCGCCGGCCAGCCCGACCAGGCCCTCGGCCCCGCAGAACGATGGACGGCCAAGACGGATCTCGACACCATCCACGGTCGCACGCACGCCCTGCCCGGCCTCCTCGACCGCACCAACGATGGGCGATCTGGCGCCGGCAGCCTGCGCGACCGCGGCTGCCACCGGATGATGGCTCGACAGCGCGAGGCGCCCGGCGAGTTCGAAGATATCGGCGGGGATATCGGCCGCGTTCATCACTTCGAGATCGGGCAGCGTCAGCGTGCCTGTCTTGTCGAAGATGACGTGATCGGCCTCTGCCAGCCGCTCGATGGCATCGCCCGCATTGAGCAGCACACCTGCCCTGAACATCGCTCCCGCGGCCACCGTCTGCACCGTCGGGATCGCGAGCCCGAGCGCGCAGGGACAGGTGATGATCAGCACGGCGACGCCGGTCACGATCGCATCGTGCCAGCCTGCCCCCGCGATGACCCAGCCGAGAATGGTCAGAAGCGCCGTCGCATGTACCACGGGTGCATAGAGCCGCGAGGCGCGGTCGGCGAGCCGCATGTAGCGCGAGCGGGCGGCAAGCGCATGGTCGAGCAACCGCGTGATCTCGGCGAGCAGCGTCGCCTCCGAGGCCGCCGAGACCCGCACCCGCAGCGTGCCGGAGATGTTCATCGATCCCGCATAGACCGGCGTGCCCTGCTCCGCCGTGACATAGAGCGTCTCGCCAGTGATCAGGCTCTGGTCGATCTCGGAGCGGCCTTCGAGCACGGTGCCGTCGACCGCGCAGCGCTCGCCGGGGCGCAGCAGCACGATGTCGCCGGGATGGATCGCAGCGACCGGCACCTGCGAGATCTCGTCGGGCCCGACGAACTTGGCTGCGGTCTCCGCTTTCAGCGCGGCGAGATTGCCGGCCACCGCGCGCGTTCGCCGCCGCATGCTCTGGTCGAGGAAGCGGCCGACCAGCAGGAAGGTCAGCAGCATGATCGCCGCGTCGAAATAGGCGTGCTCGGCGTGGTGGAAAGTCTCGACCACGGACATGCCGAGCGCCAGGATCACGCCGATCGAGATCGGCACGTCCATGTTGGTCGTCTTCGCCGACAGCGCGCGCCAGGCCGAGCGGAAGAACGGCTGACCGGCATAGGCCGCCGCCGGCAGCGCGATCAGCGCCGACAGCCAGTGAAAGAAGTCGCGCTGCTCCGGCAGCATGTCCGAGACGTTGCCCGACCAGACCGGGATCGACAGCATCATCACGTTCATGGTGGCGAACGCAGCGACGCCGAGGCAGCGCAGCAGGAAGCGGGATTCGGCAACCTCGGCCTCTTCCGCGCTCTCGGTCTCGAACGGATAGGCCTTATAGCCGAGCTCCTCCAGCCGGTCGATGAACCGGCCGGGATCGAGCGTGCCCGCCTTCCACTCCAGCGCGACACGGCGGTCGGTGAGGTTCACGCGCGCCAGGGTGACATCAGGGATCGCCGACAGGCCGCGCTCGATCTTCGCCATGCAGCCGGCGCAGTGAACGCCCTCGACCGCGAGATCGATGTGCTGAAGGCCATCGCCTGCGCTGCGGATATAGTGAGAGAAATCGCGCGTGACCTGCATGACGACATCCATCAGTTCAGGATCACGCGGTTGCGCGAGAGGAACACGCGCGTTCCCCGCGCCTCGCCCTCGATCACCAGATCCCACTGGCCCGGGGCGACGGACGCGGCATTGCCGCGATAGACGCCGATGCCGGCTTCCGCGAGCTCGACCTGGAGATCGGCACGCTTGTCCGTCGGCCGCTCCAGGCGTCCGCCGAACTTCAATCCGGCGAGCGGCTGTCCGCTCGCATCGCGCGCCTCGACCTGGATCGCGGCGCCGCCATCGGTCCGCCGCTCGATATGGGCATTGACCTGCCATTTGCGCCGCGCCTGGTCCTGTGCCGCCGCGATCTCGCGGTCGTAGGTCAGGCCTGCGGCATAGGGGCTGTCGACATCAGTGCCGGGCAGCGTCGCGATCGCGAGCTTCATCATGGTCACATTGACGCCGATCACGAGACCGAAGAAGGCGACCAGCATCAGGAACACCTTGGTTCCGGTCAGCGGCTTGGATGCCATGACACTCTCCTGGTCTTACGGCGCGACGAAATTGTCGGTGGCGGTGGCGACTTCGCCGAGGCCGATATCGGTGACGTGGAAGCGCACGGGCATCGACTTCTCGGGATTGCTTTCCGCCGGCGCGGTGACGAGCAGCCTGAGCTCGCTGGTGGAGTCGCGTGGAATCACGATCATCGGCCTGTCGGGCGTCACCGAATCGACGCCGATGACGTGGACCGACAAATTCGCGGGACCGTTGGCGTCGATGGCGACGACGCGGTCATAGCCGCTCTTGTTCAGCAGCCGCACCGTGTAGGCGTTGCGGATCGAGCCGTCGCTGAGCCTGACCGCGACCGGATTGCGGTCGTGCAGCACGTTGACGTCGAGCAGGCTGCGGGTTGCCAGCGTGTAGATCATGATGCCGCCGACCGCCGCGATGATCGCGCTGTAGACCACGGTGCGGGCCCGGACGATGCGGTAGATCGGTGCCTTGCCTTCCTGGCGGCGCTGGATGTTGATGTCGTTGTCGTAACCGATCAACCGCTTCGGCCGGCCGATCTTCTCCATGACGTTGTCGCAGGCGTCGATGCAGAGCCCGCACTGGATGCATTCGAGTTGCGGCCCGTTGCGGATGTCGATGCCGGTCGGGCAGACCGCCACGCATTGATAGCAATCGACGCAGTCGCCGACCTGCTCGCCGAGCGCGCGCAGCTCGGCCGCCTTCTTCACCGAGGTGCGCTTCTCGCCGCGGTCGTAGCGGTAGGTGACGTTGAGCGCCCACTCGTCCGTGAGCGCCGCCTGGATGCGCGGCCAAGGGCACATGTAGGTGCAGACCTGCTCGCGCATGAAGCCGGCGAGCAGATAGGTCGACGCGGTGAGGATGGCGATCCAGATATAGGCGAGCATCGGCGCCTGGAAGGTGACGAGCTCCTTCACCAGCGTCGGCGCATCGTTGAAGTAGAGCACCCAGGCGCCGCCGGTCCACCAGGCGATCAGCAGCCAGATCGAGTGCTTGAGCACGATCTCGGAGATGCGCTCGAGCTTCATCGGGTCGGACGATTTGTCCTTCTTCATCCGCTCGCGCCGGTCGCCCTCGACGAGGCGCTCGACGGCGTAGAACAGGTCGGTCCACACCGTCTGCGGGCAGAGATAGCCGCACCAGATGCGGCCGCCGACGGAGTTCATCAGGAACAGCGCGACGGCGGCAACGATCAAAAGGCCCGTGAAGTAGTAGACCTCCTGCGGCCACAGCTCGATGAAGAAGAAGTAGAAGCGGCTGTTGGGCAGGTCGATCAGCACCGCCTGGCTGGGCGCACCGAGGCCGCGATTCCAGCGCACGAAGGGCAGGAAGTAGTAGACGCCGAGGCAGAACGCCATCAGGCCCCATTTGATCCGGCGGAAGGTCCCGGAGACGCTCTGGGGATAGACTTTCTTGCGGGCCACGTAGAGCGGCCCATTGTCATCGTCCAATGTGAGGTCTTTGGGGTTCACGGTCTTGTTCATCGCCTGAGCTTTTCGGGAGGTGCGATTAAACCTAGACCCGACGCACGCGCGTCGTTTGATCCAGCTCAAGCGGGGGCAATTTGTCCACCCCCGCCTTGTTTTCGTTCGGCTATTTGCCGCCGCCCAGCGAGTGCACGTAGACCGCCATCGCCTTGATGGTGGCCGGATCGAGCCGCCCTTCCCAGGCCGGCATGACCCCGGCGCGGCCCTGGCTGATGGTCTCGATCAGGGAGGCCTCGTCCGAGCCGTAGAGCCAGATCTTGTCGGTCAGGTTCGGCGCGCCGAGCTCCTGGTTACCCTTGCCGCCGTCGCCGTGGCAGGCAACGCAGTTCTCGGCGAAGATCTTCTCGCCCTTGGCCGCATCGAAGCCCTTGCGGGTCGGAAGGCCCGCCAGCGAGCGCACGTAATTGGCGACCGTGACGATCTCGTCGGCCTTCAGCACCCCGTCCTTGCCGAAGGCGAGCATCTGGCCCTCATGCGTCTTGGCATGGCCGGAGCGCGCGCCGAACTGGATGGTCTGCATGATCTGGTCGAGCGTGCCGCCCCACAGCCAGTCGTCGTCGTTCAGGTTCGGAAAGCCCTTGGCGCCGGCTCCGCCGGAGCCGTGGCACGGCGCGCAATTGTCGCCGAACACGGTCCGGCCCTTGGCGCGGGCGAGCGCCAGCAAGGCCGGGTCCTTCTCAATGTCGGCGAGCGACGCCGCCGCCAACGCCGCCATCTTCTCGCCGCGCAGCGTCTCGAGATTGGCGAGTTCCACCGCGAGGCTGGCGCGCGTCGAGTAGCCGAGCAGCCCTGTCGTATGGCTCGAGATCAGCGGCCAGGCCGGATAGACGATCCAATAGCCGATCGACCAGATGATGGTGAGATAGAAGCTGATCACCCACCAGCGCGGCAGGGGCGTGTTGAGCTCCTTGATGCCGTCCCACTCATGTCCGGTCGTGGACTTGCCGGTGACGGTATCGACTTCGCTATGATCGGTCATGGTCTCTCACTCCTCCCGCAACGGCAGGTGCGCTGCTTCGTCGAACGCAGCCTTGTTACGGGGCCAAAATGCGTAGGCGATGATCGCGAGAAAGATCGCGACGAACACCGGCGTCCAGATCGTCGTCACGAGCTCGGACGCAAGATTGTGGACTGTCAGGATAGCTTTCATCGTTCGTGCCTTCTCAGCGAAGATTGGCTTTCTCGTTGTAGATCTTGAAGTCGACCAGCGTGCCGAGCATCTGCAGGTAGGCGATCAGCGCGTCCATCTCGGTCGGTGTGCCGGTCTTGCCGTCGAAGTTGCGCACCACGGCCTTGGCATAGCGCTTGGTGAAGGCGTCGGAGCCGGCATTGTCAGGGTCGGCCTGGGCCTTCAGGTCGGCGCCTGCGCTTGCGATCTGGTCGTCGGTGTAGGGAACGCCGACGGCCCTCAGCGTGCGCATGTGGTCCGCGATGGTGTCCGGATCCACCTCGTTCTGGCTGAGGAACGGGTAGCCCGGCATCACCGATTGCGGCACGATGGCGCGCGGGTTGGTCAGGTGGGTGACGTGCCAGTCGTCGGAATATTTTGCGCCGACGCGGGCAAGGTCGGGACCGGTGCGCTTGGAGCCCCACTGGAACGGATGGTCGAACATGCTCTCGGCGGCGAGCGAGAAGTGGCCGTAGCGCTCGACCTCGTCACGCAGCGGGCGGATCATCTGCGAATGGCAGAGATAGCAGCCTTCGCGGACATAGACGTTGCGGCCCGCGAGTTCCAATGGCGTATACGGCCTGACGCCGTCGACCTTCTCGATCGTGCTCTTGAGGTAGAACAGCGGGGTGATCTCGACGAGACCGCCGATCGCGATCACCAGCAGGATGCCGACGATCAGGACGATCGAGTTCTTTTCGAAGATTTGGTGGCGTGTCCAGAACGACATGGGAAGCTCCTCATTCCGCCGGCTGGAGCGCGACGGGCATCTGGACTTCCTGCTCGCCGACGCGAACGGTCATCCAGAGATTGTAGGCCATGATCAGCGCGCCGATCAGGAACAGGCCGCCGCCTGCGGCGCGGATGATGTAGAAGGGGTGCATCGCCTCGACGGTCTCGATGAAGGAATATTCGAGGAAGCCGAGCGAGGTGTAGGCGCGCCACATCAGGCCCTGCAGGATGCCGGACACCCACATCGCCGAGATGTAGAGGACGATGCCGAGGGTCGCGATCCAGAAGTGCCAGTTGACGAGCTTGAGGCTGTAGAGGCCCTTGCGGTTCCAGGCCCACGGCACCAGGCAGTACAGCGCGCCGAAGGAGACGAAGCCGACCCAGCCGAGCGCGCCGGAGTGCACATGGCCGATGGTCCAGTCGGTGTAGTGGCTGAGCGAGTTGACTACCTTGATCGACATCATCGGACCTTCGAAGGTCGACATGCCGTAGAAGGCGACGGAGACCACCAGCATGCGCAGCACGGGATCGGTGCGCAGCTTGTCCCAGGCACCCGACAGCGTCATCAGGCCGTTGATCATGCCGCCCCAGGACGGCATCCACAGCATGATCGAGAAGGTCATGCCGAGCGTCTGCGTCCAGTCGGGCAGCGCAGTGTAGTGCAGATGGTGCGGACCTGCCCAGATGTAGAGGAAGATCAGCGCCCAGAAGTGGATGATCGACAGCCGATAGGAATAGATCGGCCGCTCCGCGCGCTTGGGAATGAAGTAGTACATGATGGCGAGGAAGCCGGCGGTCAGGAAGAAGCCGACCGCGTTGTGGCCGTACCACCACTGGAACATCGCGTCCTGGATGCCGCCCCAGGCGACATACGACTTCGAGCTGAAAGCCGAGACCGGAAGCGCCGGATTGTTGCCGAGATGCAGCACGGCGATCGTCACGATGAAGGCGAGGTAGAACCAGTTCGCGACGAAGATATGCGGCTCCTTGCGCTTGATGATCGTGGCAAGGAAAACGAGGAGATAGACGACCCAGACGATGGTCAGCCACAAATCGGCGTACCATTCCGGCTCGGCATATTCCTTCGACTGGGTGACGCCGAGCAGATAGCCGGTGCCGGCGACCAGGATGAAATAATTGTAGCCGACCACGACGAACCAGGGCGCGAGGTCGCCGGCAAGACGCGCGCGGCAGGACTTCTGCACGACGTAGAACGACGTGCCGATCAGCACGTTGCCGCCGAAGGCGAAGATCACCGCCGAGGTGTGCAGCGGCCGCAGCCGGCCGAAGCTGGTCCAGGGCAGATCGAAATTCAGTGCGGGCCAGGCCAGCTGCGAGGCGATGATGAGTCCGACGAGGAAGCCGGCGATGCCCCAGAACATCGCCATCACGGCAGTGAACTTGACCGGTCCCATGTTGTAGTTGGGACGCCCGTTGATCTCGGCCGGCGGCAGCGCCGCCGGGCGCTCGAAGTAGCGGTTGATGATGACGAACACCGCTGCCAGGCTCGCCGCCGCGCTCAGCGCAGCATGGAAGGCGAAGGGCGCGTCGAGCGCCTTGGCCGAGGCGACCACGCAGATGAAGGCGGTGGCTGCGAACACGACAGCCAGGCCGCTTTCACCTGGCGTCATGGATTTGGAGATGGAGGGCTGGCTCATCGCGGATTCTCTTTCGAAAGAACACGGGGCCAGAAACCACATTCACCCTCGCGGGGAATTGATTGAAATCAAGACATGCGTTTGAGTTCTGACTATCCGGGGGGCTTTTCCGGGGGCGGCCGTGTTTCTGCGGAGCCGCCACAATCGCAGGATGGGTGAAAACGCACTTGCGCCGCGCCCCCATCCGGCACCGCAGCAGAAACGCTGGGCACGCTTCGCCTTGCCCACCCTACGACTGCTGCCCCCCTCGTCATTGCGAGGAGCTCTTGCGAGGAATCGATCCGGACTGCCTCGGCGGAGGGATTCCGGATTGCTTCGCTTCGCTCGCAATGACGGAGGCCGCAACCTGCCGTCTAGCTCAAGGTCCTCACTCCCCCGCCGTCGCCTTGAGCGCGGCGATGACGTCCTCGCGGGCGATGATGCCGGCGAGCTTCTGCGCGCCGTCGAGCACGAGGATGCTCCTGATGCGGTGCTCGACCATGATCTGCAGCACGCGCGTCAGGCGCGTGTCGGGGCTGACATAGATGAACTCCGGCGTCATGACGTCGCCGATCTTGCGGCTCATCAAATCGTGGTAGCGCGGCAGCATCTGGTTCGGCGTGAAGGCGAAGCACTTCAGGATGTCGAACTTGGTGACGATGCCGACCACCTGCCCGTCGTCCTCGACCGGATAGGAATTGAAATCGTCGACCTCGAACATCTCGCTGAGCGCGAGCAGATCCTGGTCGCGCTGCACCGTCCTGACGTTGCGCGTCATGTAGCCGCTGGCAGTCTGCTCAAGAAATCTGTACACAGCGCGTCCTCCTCGACTAGCTCTCGGCCGACCGGCCGTCAGTGCGACAGCAGCACGCAGCGGGTGGATTGCGTGACCAGATGCTGGGTGACGCCGCCCAGGATCAGCTCGCGAAACCGCGAATGCCCGTAGGCCCCCGCGACGATCAGGCTGGCGCCGACGTCGCCGGCGATTTTCTCCAATTGCGCGGCGGCGGTTTCGTTCCGCGCGCTATCCGCGATGCGCGCGCTCGCCGTAATGCCGTGACGGGCGAGCCAGGCGGCGACGTCGGTGACGCCGGCCATCACGGCCGCGCGGTCGTCGCCCTGCTCGGGGATTTCGACCACGGTGACGTCCCTCGCCTTGCGCAGCATCGGCAGCGCGTCGGTCACCGCGCGCCGCGCCTCCGGCGTATCCTTCCAGGCCACCAGCACGCTGCGCAGATCGAGCCAGTCGACGCGATCGGGGACGACGAGCAGCGGACGCCCCGCTTGCATCACCAGATCCTTGGGGCTTGCCAGCGCGAATGCGTCGGAAAAGGCCGGGCTCTGGCCGCCGCTGACGACGATGTCGGCGCAGCGCGTCTGCGCCAGGATGAATCGCGCCGGAAAATCCATCGCGCTGCGCCACTCCGCGCGGCCACCGCGATTCTTCATCGCGGCACGGAATTGCGCCTCCAGCCCGGCCAGCCGCCGCCTGACGGACGCTTCGCCCTCCTCGATCAGCCCCTGGGCCTGCGCGCCATCGGTGAAATAGAGCGGCGGGGCGAACTGCGCCGCGGCAACCCCGATGATGGCTGATTCGAATCGCTCGGCGAGCTCGCCCGCGACCTGAAGGCGCGCCTCGTTGGACTGATCGAGCGCCAGGCCGACCATCACGGTCGCGTATGTCATGGAGATTCTCCGGGAGGCAATGAACTGGCGCGGAATCTAGCCTCGCCGACACCGGGCAGGATGAGATAGATCAAAGCGCCTGACGCCGCGTCGCGGGAAATCCACCAATGGATTCAGACATCCGAACTTGCCTCTAGCCCGCCCATGGGCGAAATTGCCGTCCATGTTCGCGGGGCCAGGCCCGCGGGCCGAAACTGGGAGTCACCGCTTGTCGCCGACCCGCGTAACGCATCCGCCTGACGATGGTCGCGGCGAGCATTTCCGGGTCCGGATCGAGGGATTCGGCGTCGGCACCTGGGATCTCGATCTCGCGACGCGGGAGCTGGACTGGTCGGACACCGCCAGGAAGCTGCTCGGCATCGCGCAGGATCAGATGCCGAGCTACGACCTTTTTCTGTCGCGGCTCGAGCCGAAGGATCGCGCGCGCGTGGACGGCGCGATCGCGCGCGTCCGCGAGCGCGGCGGCGGGCTCGACGTGTCCTTCAAGGTCGCGGGCAGCTCCAATGGAGGCCAGTGGATTCGCGCGCGGGCGGGCGTCATTCGCGACGACACGGGTGCAGCCCGTCATCTCAGCGGCATCTTCCTCGACATCGCCGAGGAGAAGCAGGTCGAGGAAGCCTTGCGCACGCGCGAGAGCCACCTTCGCTCCATCCTCCACACCATTCCCGACGCCATGATCGTCATCGACGGCCACGGCATCATCCAGCTGTTCTCGACCGCCGCCGAGCGCCTGTTCGGCTGGTCCGAGCACGAGGCGATCGGCCAGAACGTCAACATCCTGATGCCGGAGCCCGACCGTTCCCGGCACGACAGCTACATCGCGCGCTACCGCACCACCAGCGATCCGCACATCATCGGCATCGGCCGCATCGTCACCGGCAGGCGCCGCGACGGCACCACCTTCCCGATGCACCTGTCGATCGGCGAGATGCAGTCAGGCGGCGAGCCCTATTTCACCGGCTTCGTCCGCGACCTCACCGAGCACCAGCAGACCCAGGCGCGGCTGCAGGAGCTGCAATCCGAGCTGGTCCACGTCTCCAGGCTGAGCGCCATGGGCGAAATGGCGTCCGCGCTCGCGCACGAGCTCAACCAGCCGCTGGCGGCGATCAGCAACTACATGAAGGGTTCGCGGCGGCTCCTGGCCGGCAGTGCCGACCCGAACACGCCGAAGATCGAGAGCGCGCTCGACCGCGCCGCCGAGCAGGCGCTGCGCGCCGGCCAGATCATCCGGCGGCTGCGCGACTTCGTCTCCCGCGGCGAATCCGAGAAGCGGGTCGAGAGCCTGTCCAAGCTGATCGAGGAAGCCGGCGCGCTCGGTCTCGCCGGCGCGCGCGAGCAGAACGTGCAGCTCCGCTTCAGCCTCGATCCGGAGGCTGATCTGGTTCTCGCCGACCGGGTGCAGATCCAGCAGGTCCTGGTCAATTTGTTCCGCAACGCGCTGGAGGCGATGGCGCAGTCGCAGCAGCGCGAGCTCGTCGTCACCAACACCCGCGCCGGCGACGACATGATCGAGGTCGAGGTCTCCGACACCGGCAGCGGTTTCCAGGACGACGTCGTTCCCAATCTGTTTCAGACCTTCTTCACCACCAAGGACACCGGCATGGGCGTGGGACTGTCCATCAGCCGCTCGATCATCGAGGCTCACGGCGGGCGCATGTGGGCCGAGAGCAACGCATCGGGCGGGGCGACATTCCGCTTCACCCTCCCGGCAGCCGACGAGAATTGATCCATGACGACCAAGGGACATGTCTACGTCATCGACGACGACGAGGCGATGCGGGATTCGCTGAACTTCCTGCTGGATTCCTCCGGCTTCGGCGTCACGCTGTTCGACAACGCGCAGAGCTTCATCGACGCCCTGCCCGGCCTTGCCTTCGGTTGCGTCGTCTCCGACGTGCGCATGCCGGGCCTCGACGGCATCGAGCTGCTCAAGCGCATGAAGGCGCAGCAGAGTCCCTTCCCCATCCTGATCATGACCGGGCACGGCGACGTGCCGCTGGCGGTCGAGGCGATGAAGCTCGGCGCCGTCGACTTCCTGGAAAAGCCGTTCGAGGACGATCGCCTCACCACCATGATCGAGACCGCGATCCGCCAGGCCGAGCCCGCGGCGAAGAACGAGGCGGTCGCGCAGGACATCGCCGCCCGCGTCGCATCCTTGAGTCCCCGGGAGCGTCAGGTCATGGAGGGGCTGATCGCAGGCCTCTCCAACAAGCTGATCGCCCGGGAATACGACATCAGCCCGCGCACCATCGAGGTCTACCGGGCCAACGTCATGACCAAGATGCAGGCCAACAGCCTCTCGGAGCTGGTCCGCCTCGCCATGCGCGCCGGCATGCTCGACGACTGAGCCGGGCTGGCTTGAGGCAAATCGGCTTGAGGCAAGTCAAGGCGGTTGCCCCCGCATGTGCTAGCCAGTCAGAATGATCGAGATTGGCTCGCACCCTCAGCGGCTCCCAATGGCGGCAACGGCAAAGCCCACTGTCTACGTGGTCGACGACGATGCCGCCGTGCTGGGCTCCCTGCAATTCCTGCTTGAAACCGACGGCTTTGCCGTGCGGACCTTCAGGAATGCGACGGCGCTGCTCAACGCCGCCGGCGCGCTGGCTGCGGACTGCTACGTCATCGACTACAAGATGCCCGACATCAACGGCATCGAGCTGGCCGGCCGGCTGCGGCAGTCGGACGGCGCGACCCCGGTGATCCTGATCACCGGCTATCCCGACGTGAACATCTCGGCCCGCGCGGCCGCCGCAGGCGTGAAAGACGTGATTTTGAAGCCGCTTCTGGACGAAAACCTGGTCAAGCGCATCCGCCGCGCCATCCAGGATCGCCGCGGCAACTGACCTACGGGAATCTACGTAGGTAAACCTCCTTAAGATAACGCGCGAAATTTCCGGATTGCGCAAACCCGCGTAGCAATGCTGCATCACAACGGAGATGGCGCAGATGCTGACCCAGACGCTCAAGACCCAGGCGATCAACACCCAGATCGGTGGCAAGATTGCCCCTGCCCATCCCGTCACCGACCAGTTCGGCGCGATCACCGGCCATGTCGGCCTCGTCGCCACCGAGTTCTCCTACCGCAAGGACGAGGAGATCTATGGCGAGGACGAGCCGGCCGAATATGTCTACCAGGTCGTGTCGGGCGCGGTGCGCAGCTACAAGCTTCTGTCCGACGGCCGCCGCCAGATCGGCGCCTTCCATCTTCCCGGCGACGTGTTCGGCCTCGAATCCGGCCCGACCCATCGCCTTGCCGCCGAAGCCATCATCGACACCAATGTGCGCCTCGTGAAGCGCGCCAGCCTCGAGAAGGCCGCCGGCACCGACGTCCAGGTCGCCCGTAAGCTCTGGGCCATGACCGCCTCCGAGCTGCGTCACGCCGAGGACCACATGCTGCTGCTCGGGCGCAAGACCGCGATGGAGCGCGTCGCGACCTTCCTGCTCGAAATGGACCGCCGCCTCGCGGTTGCCGGCATGATGGCGCTGCCGATGTGCCGCCGCGACATCGGCGATTACCTCGGCCTCACGCTCGAAACCGTCTCTCGCGCGCTGTCCCAGCTCCACACCCAGGGCATTCTCGGCTTCTCCGGTGCCCGCCAGATCGTGCTGCGCAACCGGGCGCGCCTGCACAATCTCGACGCCTGAATTTCCTCCCCACTGACTTGGCCGGCTGAATTCGTTCAGCCGGCCATTTCTTTTGGCGCGACCATGCCGGTACGCCGGGTCTCCGGCATCACCAGCAGTATCAGCAGCAGGCCCAGTGCGGCGACGCCGGACAGCCCGATGAAGGCCGTGGCGTTGCCGAACTTGTCACTGACATAGCCGCCGAGCGCCGTGCTCAGCGACGCGCCGATGCCGGTCGCGGTCCCGACGATGCCCTGCGCCAGGTTGAAATGGCCACTGCCGAAGGCGACGTCGGCGACGATCAGCGGAATCATCACCGCGAACACCGCCGCGGTGATGCCGTCGAACACCTGCACCGCGACCAGCAGATAGGGATCGCGCACGGTCGCGAACAGCAGGCCGCGGATCGTCAGCGCGGCGAAGCCGATCAGCAGCAGCGGCCGGCGGCCCCAGAGCTGCGCCTTGCGCCCCACGGTCGGCGACAGCAGCGCCACGATCGCCTGGGGCACAACGATGCAGAAGGCGACGAGCACCGTCGCCCACTGGCTCGACCGCGCCGTCACGGCGCTCGCCATCAGCGGCATCATCGCGGCGTTGGCCAGCTGCAGCAGCATCACGCTGAGCGCGAACACGATGAGCGGCCGCTGCCGGACCAGATGCCAGAGATTGGTGTCGCCGCGATCGGCCGATTCGCGCGGCATCTCGCCATGGCAGCGCGCGATGTCGACCTCCTGCTCGCGGATGCGCGAGAGCGCAATCAGGGCCGGGATCGTGAGCAGGAAGGTGACGAGGAAAACCGAGCGGCTCGACAACAGATATCCGGCCGTGCCCATCACGGCGGCGGCAACGCCGTTGCCGAGCGAGGCAAAGCGCGCATTGCGCCCGAGCCGTTCGCCGATCGCGAGCGGGCCGACCAGGCCGAGGCTGATCGCCGCGATCGCCGGTCCCAGCACGCAGCTCGCCGCCGCGTGCAGGGTCGCGGCGGCCACCACGACCGGGAAGACCGGCATGGCCGCATAGGCCAGCGCGCAGACGCCGATGGTCGCGATCGCAAGGGCAGCGACCAGCCGCTCGGATTTGGCCGCGTCGATGATCGCTCCGCCCGGCATCTGCCCGATCAGGCCGACGATTCCGCCGATCGACAGCACGAGGCCGATCTGCCCCTGCGTCCATTTCTCCGTCGTCAGATAGACCGCGATGAAGGGACCGAAGCCGGTCTGCACGTCGGCGAGGAAGAAGATGAACCAGTCGAGGCCGCGCAGGCTGCGGCGCGACGGCGCCGGAATGCCGCCAGCCGTCAGTGCCGCGACGTTGTCCTGTTCAACGCGATCTTCGGCGGCTGGGTTCGGCTTCCTCGACAACAGCACCAGTGACCATCCCTCCCCTGCGCCTCACTGTATCGCTTGCAGCGGTTGCAGGCTGCCGGACGCGCCGAGCACGACGATCGGCGTGTCTTCCTTGTATTCCGGCGCGGCCGCGACCTGCGCCTTGGTCAGTTCGAGCGTGATGCTGTCCTTCTTGTTGGCGATCTTGCCGAAGCGCAGGGCGTTCCAGTCCACCACGATCTTGCGGCTGCCGACCCCGAGGAAGCCGCCGAAATCGATCGCCGCCGCGCGCACATGCCCCTCGCGATCGACGATGACGTCGACGATGCGGCCCATGTCCTCGCCCGCGGCGCTGCGCACGTCGCGGCCAAGCACGCCATGGGCATCGCTCGCCCCGATGATGGTCACCGAGGGCGGCGGCGCGGCGTCCTTCGGGGTCACGGGCACCGTCGGAGCCGGCGGCGCCTTCGCCTCGTTCTGCCCGGCGGGCGGGTCGTCCGCGGCGCGTGACGCGCCGGCCGCCACGCCGCCAGCGACGACCACGCTCAGGATCAACACACCGATGACACGCATGGTCCCTCCTTGCGCGCCGCTAGCGCGCCAGCACGATCGAGACCTGGATCTGGCCGCGCGTGCGCAACACCTCGAGCGCCACGTCGTCGCCGTGGCGGCTGACGCGCAGATCCACGCTGGACTCGCCGAGGCGCAGATCGCGCAGGATGACTTCGTTCAGGAATGCCGGCAGATGCGGATTGCGCAGGCGGATCTCGCCGCGCGCCACGTCGAACTCCAGGCCCAGCGCCGCCTCGAGCAGCGTGAACGGCGTCGCGCTGGCCCAGGCCTGCGGCGCGCAGGCGACCGGATAGAGCGTCGGGCCGCGCCGCTTCTCGCGCCGGAAGCCGCAGAACAATTCGGGCAAGCGCCGCAGATCCATATAGGTCGCGGCATCGAACAGCCCCTTGAACACATGCGCCACCGAATGCTTGAGGCCGTAACGCGCCAGCCCCAGCGCGATCAGCGCGTTGTCGTGCGGCCAGATCGAGCCGTCGTGGTAGGACATCGGATTGTAGCGCACCTCCCCGACGGCGACGGTGCGGATGCCCCAGCCGGAGAAGAAGTGCGGCCGCATCAGGTCCGCCGCGACCAAGCGGGCGCGGTCCTCGCGGATCATGCCGCTGAACAGCACCTGTCCGGCATTGGAGGTCCGCACCTTGCAGGGCCGCTTCTTGCCGTCGAGGGCGAGGGCGTAGGTGCCGAGCTCCTCGCACCAGAACGCCTGCTCGAAGCGCTGCGCCAGCGCCTTGGCCTCGGCCTCGAACTTGCGCACGAGGTCAGGCTTGCCGAGCCGCAGCGCACAGCGCGCGGCCAGCAGCTTGGCCATGTAGACGTAGCCCTGGACCTCCGCGAGCGCGATATTGCCCTCGGCGAGCTGGCCATCGGCATGGAAGATCGCGTCGTAGGAGTCCTTCCAGCCCTGGTTGGCCAAGCCCTTCTCGGTCGCGCGCTGATATTCGACGAAGCCGTCCTGGTCTGGATCGCCGGGACCGTCGATCCAGGCCAGACCCGCCTCGATCGCGGGCCACAGCTCGATCAGCGTCTTCTCGTCGCCGGTGCGCTCGAAATAGCTTCCGGCAAGCAGCACGAACAGCGCGGTCGAATCGACGCTGCCGTAATATTGCGCGAACGGCACCTCGCGCAGCGCCGCCATCTCGCCGCCGCGCATCTCGTGCAGAATCTTGCCGGGCGCGGCATCGGCGAGCGGGTCGACGGCCTTTGCCTGGAAATGCGCGAGCCGCCTGAGCACGCCCTTGGCGACCCGCGGGTCGACCCAAAGCATCTGCAGTGCGGTGATCAGGCCGTCGCGGCCGAACGTCGTGGAATACCAGGGAATGCCGGCATAGGGATAGCGGCCCTGCGGCGTTTCCGTCATCAGCATGTTGAGGTCGGCCATGGCCTGGCACAGCACCTCGTTGAAGATATTGTTGGAGGTCTCGATGCTGGCCGCGCCCATGGTCGACTGCCGCATCTCGCGGCGGTGGGCCAGAAGGCCCTGGAAGAAGCGGCCGGGCTTTTCCGACGGCGGCCTGTTGCACGATACCGCCACGAACAGCGACTTCGCCTGGTGCGGACCGAGCTCGAGCTGCCAGGTGGCGGCATTGACGGAGAGCCGGGTCGGACGCGGGTCGAAATGCAGCGCCGTGGTGCGCTCGGACTCGTCGAGCCCGTGATATTCGAACAGCACGTCGGTCGGTCCCACCAGCTTGCTCGTGCCGGTGCCGCGGCGCGGGCGACGCTCGCCACGAACCTCGAACAGGTCGGCGAAGTCGTTGCCGAACAGCAGCGTCAGCTCGAAGCTGGTCGGCCGGTCGCCGTGGTTCTGCACGCCGATGCGCTGATAGGCCGAACCGCGCCACAGGAAGATCGTGCGCACGATGTGCAGCAGGTCCTTCTGCAGCACGAGGCTGCCCTCGCGGTAGATGTCGGGATTGGTAAGGTCGACGGTCAGCGCCGAATTGTCGTCGCGCAAATTGGAGCCGAGCAGCAGCGGCTGGAGATCGTTGAGCACGAGCTCCAGCCGGGCGAGATAGCGGGTGTCATGGTGAAACAGGCCATCCGGCCCGCCGGCCGACGCGCCGATGTCGCCATGGCTGTCGAGCACGATGAAGGTGTCGTCGTGCTTGAGCGAACGCCGCGGCCGCGCCGACGGCCCCGTCATCGGGATATAGAACGGCTGCTCCGCGACCTGCTCCACGGTTCGCGCCACGGAGACGAGTTTGGTGACGACTTCGGCGGCCATAAGCTGCTCCCCTGCGCTTGTTTCGAGACGCAACCAACGCGAACGCGACTGTCGGCTTTACGCCGCGAACTTCGCGAGCCGGCTCATCTCCTGCGTCACCAGCTCACGGTACGGACCGTGGCTCTGCATCAGGCGGTCGGGTGCGCCGTCCTCGATGATCCGGCCGTTCCTCAGCACCACCACGCGGTCGAAATTGCGCAGCGTCGCGAGGCGATGCGCGATCGCGATCACGGTGCGGCCGCGCATCAGGCGCGAGAGCGCCTCGCGGATCGCCTCCTCGGATTCGCTGTCGAGCGCGGCGGTCGCCTCGTCGAGCAGCAGGATCGGCGCGTCCTTCACGAAGGCGCGCGCGATCGCGATGCGCTGGCGCTGGCCGCCGGACATCTTGACGCCGCGGTCGCCGACCATGGTATCGAGGCCTTCGGGCAGGCTGTCGATGAAATCGCACCGCGCCGCGATTGCCGCGCGCAGCACCTCGTCGTCGGTCGCGTTGGGCCGGCCGTAGCGGATGTTCTCGCGAATCGAGCGATGGAACAGGGAGATGTCCTGCGGCACCACCGAGATCGCCTCGCGCAAGCTCTGCTGGGTCACCTTGGAGATGTCCTGACCGTCGACGGTGACACTGCCCTCGTCGACATCATAGAAGCGCTGAAGCAGCGTGAACAGCGTCGACTTGCCGCCGCCGGACTGGCCGACGAGGCCGACGCGCTGGCCGGGCTGCAGCCGCAGGCTGAAGCGATCGAAGATCTTTTCGCCGCCGGGATAGCCGAAGGTGACGTTGTTGAACGCGATCGCGGCGCCGCTCTTGACGAGAGGCTCGGCCTCGGGATGGTCGCGCAATTCGTGCGGCACCAGCAGCGTCGCGATCGCCTCGGTCAGGCGTGCGACATGCTGGGTGACGTCGACCAGCGCCACCGCGAGATCGCGCGTGGCGTTGAGGATGGACAGGCCGAGGGTACAGACCAGCACGACGTCGCCGGTGGTCGCCTCGCCCTGCTGCCAGAGCGTGATCGCCCAGGCCATGAGCGCAACGGTCAGCAGCACGGTCACACCGGCATGGGTGAGCCGCAGCTTCTCCAGATAACGCAGGCTGCGGCCGCGCGCGGTGAGCTCGCGGTTGACCGTGGCGTCGAACCGCTCGTGCTCGTGGCCGATGCCGCAGAAGGCACGGACCAGCGGCATGTTGCTGATGACGTCGATCATCTCGCCGTCGACGACCGCGGCCTTGTCGGCGAAGTCGTCATGCAGCGGCTTGCCGGCCGCGGCGAGGCGGAACATCGCGATCACCATGCCGCCGGCGACCACGATCAGGCCGAGCGCCATATAGGGACTGACGGTTCCGATCAGCATGATCGCCGCAATTGTGGCAATGCATGGCGGCAGCACGTTCCAGACGAACATGTTCTCGACCGTGAACACCGCGTTCGACGTCGCGGTGATGCGGCTCGTCAGCATGCCCGGCATGCGATCGGAGAAGTAGCTCGGCGCGTGGCCGGTCAGATGACGAAATATGTCACGACGTAAATCGCCGGTGACACGCACGAAGGTGAAGCTCGCTGTCCAACTCGCGATACGCCAGAGGAAGTTGTCCGCAGCGATCAGCGACATGAGCAGGAGGAATGCCAGCCATACGCTGCCACCATGCGCAGTTCCCGCCGACAGACTGTCGACCAGGGATTTGACGCCGTACTGCGTGCCTACGGAGCAGGCAACCGCAGCGACCACGGCAGTCAGGATCACCAGATGCGATGCAAGGCGACGCCGCAGATAGCGCAAGACAAAGGCAAATGGCCTGCGCGCGTATCCAGAAAGATGATCCATATGGCTATCGCCCCGTCGTTATGATTCCGGTTTTTTGTCTTAGCCGACTGAACATCGACCGCTTCGCCTCGGTTCCCGGGCCGGGCGATCACGACATGCGGATGCGGACGATGTGAGAAGAGCTGATGGCAGCATCGCGACCACACCGCACTGTGTCGAAGAAGTAACGTTCGGAGGAAGGAACTTCGCAAATGCGAGAACGTTCCCTGATTGGCATGCCGGTGCCCGAACACGGCGGGGGCTTTTAACTCCATGATCGCAGAGGAGATGGTGAGATGCGCATCGCGCAGGTAGCTCCGTTGACAGAGGCTGTTCCACCCAAGTTGTATGGCGGCACCGAGCGGGTGGTGCACTGGTTGACGGAAGAGTTGGTTGCCCTGGGACACGACGTCACACTGTTCGCGAGCGGCGACTCGCAGACGTCGGCGAAGCTGGATGCATTATGGCCGCGGGCGCTTCGCCTCGACGGCTCCGTGCGCGACCCCAACGCCCTGCACATGGTGCTCCTCGAGCGCGTGCGGCAAAAATGTGACGATGAGGAGTTCGATTTCCTCCATTTCCATCTCGACTACTATCCCTGGTCGCTGTTCTACCGGCAGCCGACGCCGTTCCTGACAACGCTGCACGGCCGGCTCGACCTGCCGGAGCATCAGCCTGTCTTCAACACCTTCTCCAAGATGCCGGTGATCTCGATCTCCAATGCGCAGCGGAGGCCGGTGCCGCAGGCGAACTGGGTGAAGACGATTCATCATGGCTTGCCGGAGAACCTGCTGACGCCGAAGCCGGCGAAACAGGAATACCTCGCCGTGCTCGGCCGCATCGCGCCCGAGAAAGGCGTCGACCGCGCCATCAAGATCGCGACCCATTGCGGTATCCCGCTGAAGATCGCGGCCAAGGTCGATCGTGCCGACCAGGATTATTATGACGAGCTGATCAAGCCGATGATCGTCAACAACCCGCTGGTCGATTTCATCGGCGAGATCGGCGACCACGAGAAGTCGGAGTTCCTCAGCGGAGCGCTCGGCCTGCTGCTGCCGATCGACTGGCCGGAGCCGTTCGGCCTCGTGATGATCGAAGCGATGGCCTGCGGAACACCGGTCGTCGCCTTCAACCGCGGCTCGGTGCCGGAGATCATCGACGAGGGCCTCACCGGCTTCGTCGTCGAGGACATCATCAGCGCCGCCGGCGTCGTCAACCGCCTTCCGCAACTGAGCCGCGCCGCGATCCGCAAGCAGTTCGAGACGCGCTTCACCGCGCGGCGGATGGCGCTGGACTATCTCGCCGCCTATCGCAGCCTGACCGAGGAGCAAGCGCCGCGGATCAAGCTGGTGAGCAGCGCGGAGTAAGTCGCCCCAAAAACGGTGTCGTCCCGGACAAGCGCGCCTCAAGCGCGCGCCGATCCGGGACCCATAGCCACAGGACGTTGTTTGGCGAAGACTCGAAGTGACCAGTTTCGCCCGACAACTTCTCCCTGGGATTATGGGTCCCGGCCTTCGCCGGGACGACATTGAGTATGTTGCAACGGCAGCGCCCTACCCCACCACCGCCCGCTTCGGCTCCACGATCTCGAACATCCGCGGGAATTCGTCCATCAGGCCCATCAGCTCGGCGAGCTTCATCGGGTTGCCCGACAGCTTGACCTTGCCGGCGGCGACGGCTTCCGGGAAGCTCGTCAGCTTGGCGATGACCTCATCGAGCGTTGCGCGCGCCAGGGTGAAGCCGGCGTCTGCATTGTCGGCCTGCACGCCTTCGGTATAGGTCAGCGCGCAGTTCTCCAGGTTGAGCACGAACGTCTCGCCGGTATCGGAGAAGCTCCAGTTCAGCACGATGTGCTTTCCCTCCGCCTTCGGCCCGTTCAGGCGAATGCCGAGCACGTCCCAGAGCTGCTCGGTGCGCAGGGCCGCCAGCGTCTCGCGCGGCATTGGCGGGCGGGCCGGCACCTTCGGCATGCCCTGGCGCAATTCCTGCGCGCCGAACAGATAGGCGTTGCGCCAGGTCGCGCTCTCGGCGGCATAGCCGAGTTGCTCCAGCGTGTCCGCGAGCAGGCCACGTGCCGCCGCATTGTCGGGCTCGGCAAACACGAGATGGCCGAGCGCCTGCGCGACGAACCGAAACTCGCCCTTGGCAAAATCATTGCGCGCCCGCGCGAGGATCGCCTCGGCGCCGCCCATATACTCGACATACTTCCTGCCGGACTCGACCGGCGGCAGCGGATCGAGATTGACCGGGTTGGCGTCGTACCATCCGAGATATTTCTGGTAGATCGCCTTCACATTGTGGCGGATGTGGCCGTAATAGCCGCGGCCGTGCCAGGCGCCTTCGAGGCTGACGGGCAACCGGATCGTCTCGGCGATCTCCGCGGCAGTCAGTCCATGGTTCATCAGGCGGATGGTCTGGTCATGCGCGAACTTGTAGAGGTCGCGCTGCTGGCGGATCATGGTGCCGATGCGCTCGCGCCCCCACACCGGCCAGTGATGCTGGCCGCACATCGCCTCCGCCTTGCCGTCCCACAGCCGCAACGCCTCGTTCAGATATTTCGACCAGGCCAGCGCATCGCGCACGTCGGCGCCGCGGAACGGCAGCAGATTGTGGAAATTGTGCGTGCAGTTCTCGGCGAGGTTCAACAGCTTGTAGCGCGGGATGAAGAAGTGCATCTCGGCCGGCGCCTCGCTGTTCGGCGCCATCTGGAATTCGAATTCGACACCGTCGATCACGCGCCTGTCGCCGGTCGCCATGATCAGGTCGGTCGGGCGCAGCAGCGCCACCGATCCCGCCGCCATCGACTTGCCGAGGCCGCAATCGACCTGCCCGCGCGGCCCCTTGGCGAGCAACGGCCCGAACTGATACTGCGCCCGCCGCAGCATCGCGGGCCCCGCAATGATGTTCTCGGAGACCGCGTGCTCCATGAACAGGTTCGGCGCGATGATCGGCACGCGGCCGGTCGCGAGCGCATCTTCCTCCAGCACGCCGCGCGCGCCGCCCCAATGATCGGTGTGGGTGTGGGTGAAGATGACGGCCGCGACGGGCTTTGGGCCACGATGCCTGAAATAGAGATCCAGCGCGGCGCGCGCACCTTCGATCGAGGTCAGCGCGTCCACGACGATGACGCCGCTGTCGCCCTCGATCAGCGTCATGTTGGCAATGTCGAGGCCGCGCACCTGGTAGACGCCGGCCACGACTTCGAACAGCCCGTGCTGCATGTTCAGCCGCGACTGCCGCCACAGGCTGGGATTGACGGTGGGCGGCGCCTCTTCAGCCGAGAGGAAGCCGTAGGGTTTCAGGCTCCACACCGTCCGCCCTTGCGGATTGGTGATCTCTGCGTTCTCGATCGTGCCGAGGAAGCCGCGCGCGGCATCGTCGAAATCCCGCGTGTCGGAAAACGGCAGCGCGTTCCGCATCGCCTGCTGTTGCGCGATCACGGACGGCGTTGCGTCCTTGGGCTCGCTGCTGGGTTCTGTCATGGTGTTTCCTCCCGGCTGACGCGCGGCATCTAATCGCATCTCGCGGGGGATTGCCATGGTTGGCGCCGTGACGGAGCGAGCGCTGCTCCCTTACCCTCCCCCTTCAAGGGGAGGGTAAGCACTTCTGCGGCTTACTCCGCTACATCCCGAGCAGCCGCGGCAGCCACAACGACAGGCCCGGCCAGTAGGTCACCACCACGAGGAATCCCAGCATGGTCAGCAGCCACGGCCACACCGCGACCGTGAGCTCGGTGATCCCCATCTTGGCGATGCCGGATGCGACGTAGAGATTGAGGCCGACGGGCGGATGGCACAGCCCGACCTCCATGTTCACCGTCATCAGGATGCCGAAGTGAATGGGGTCGATGCCGAGCTTGATTGCGACCGGAAACAGGATCGGCGCCATGATCAGGATGATCGAGGACGGCTCCATCACGTTGCCGGCCAGCAGCAGCAGCAGGTTGACGACGAGTAGGAACCCGATCCACCCCAGACCCTGGTCGATCATCCACTGCGCCAGCGCCTGCGGCACGTTCTCGTAGGTCATCAGGAACGAGAACAGCACGGCGTTGGTGATGATGTAGAGCAGCATCGCCGAGAGGTTCGCCGACGACAGCAGCACCCGCGGCACGTCGGCCAGCTTCAGGTCCTTGTAGATGAACACGGCGACGATGAAGGCGTAGACGGCGCTGACCGCCGCGGCCTCCGTCGGCGTGAACAGGCCGCTATAGATGCCGCCGATCACGATCACGATCAGCAGGATGCCCCAGATCGACTTGCGGAATGCATCGAGGCGCTCCATGAAGGTCGCCTTCGGCATGCGCGGATAGTCGTTGCGCCAGGCGCGATAGAACGTCGTGACGCCGAGCAGGAACGCAAGCACGAGCCCCGGCACGATGCCGGCGATGAAGAGCTTGCCCACGGAGCTGTTGGTCGAGACGGCATAGAGAACCATCGGAATCGACGGCGGAATGAGAATGCCGAGCGAGCCGGAGGTCGTGATCACGCCGGCGCCGAACCGCCGCGGGAATCCCTGCGCGATCATGGCGGGCAGGATCACCGAGCCGATCGCCACCACGGTCGCCGGCGAGGAGCCGGAGATCGCGGCGAACAGCGCGCAGGCCACCACGCCGGACAGGGCGAGACCGCCGTACCAGTGCCCGACCAGCGAGGTCGCGAACGTGATCATCCGGCGCGCGACGCCGCCATGGGTCAGGAAATTGCCGGCGAGGATGAAGAACGGGATCGCCATGATCTCGAAATTCTCGATGCCGGTGAACAGCTTCAGCGCCACCGATTCCGTTCGCACGTCGGTCAGCGTGAACATGAAGCTGAGCACGGTGAGACCCAGCGCGATCGAGATCGGCATGCCCGTGAGCATCAGCGAGAGCAGCAGCCCGAACACGATGGCGACGCGCAGGCCCTGCGGCAGGGTGATGATATGGCCGGCATGCGCGAAGCAGATGGCGACGATCAGCACCGGCAGCAGCATCAGGATCCAGCCGAGCGGGCTGCGCTCGTCGCGGACGACCTGGCTGCGGGTGACCGGCGCCGGATGCACCGGATCCGCCTCGACGCCTTCGACGCCCGCCATGTCGTGATGCGGCAGCTCGCCGGTGCGGTAGAACGACCAGGCGACCTGCAGGAAGCGGAAGCACATCAGGCCGGAGCCGAGCGGGATGGTGAGATACACCATCCACATCGGTGCTTCCAAATCGTTGGATTGCTGTCCGGTGTGCCACATCTGGTTGACGAAGGCCGCACCGAAATAGGCGACGATGGCGGTGAACAGCGCGCCGCACAAAAGACCGAAGGTGATGACGCGCCGGCGCGAGCCGCCGGGAAGGACGTTGACGAGCACGTCGACGCCGACATGGATGCCGGTGCGCACGCCATAGGCCGCACCGAACTTCGCCATCCAGATGAACATGTAGATGCAGAGTTCCTGCGCCCAGGACAGGTCGAGCGCGGCAAGCCAGACGAACGCGGCGCGCGCAGGCACGGCAATGAAGCCCAGGCTGCGGGCCTCCGCCCATTTGGCGATGTCGATCGACAATCCCGCGCCGTAACGGTGCAGCACCGCGACGAAGATGAGCGACGTCGCAGCCGCGATCATCGTCGCGATCAGCCATTCCTCGAGATGATCGAGGAAACGATTCAGCACACGCAGCAACTTCAGCCCCCCAAAAATCAATCTGTCTTCAAGAGCGAAACGGCCGGGAGTGTGATCACCCCCGACCGTTCTTGTTGTTCTTATACGAACGCGGCCGTCAGTTCATCTTGACGTCGAGTTCCTTGGCGACGAGATCGAGCACTTCCTGCCCGACCCGGCCCTTTGCCCATTTATAAGTCGGCTGCATCGCCTCCTGCCACGCCTTGCGGTCGGCATCGGTCAGGTAATGCAGCGTGGTCTTGCCGGTCTTCTTGATCTCGGCCAGCGCGTCATCGTTCTCCTGATGCGCGATCTGGTTGGTGTATTCGGTCGCATCCGCCATGGCCTTGTCGAGCTGGGTGCGGATGTCGGGCGGCAGCCCGTTCCAGAACTTCGAATTGACGATGACCGCGTATTGCAGATGCGCGTGATAGGACACGGTGATGTCCTTCTGCACCTCGTAGAACTTCTGCGTCAGATAGTTGGACGCGGTGTTCTCGCAGCCGTCGACCACGCCGGTCTGCAGCGCCTGGTAGACTTCGGAGAACGCCATGATCTGCGGGATCGAGCCGAGGATGCGGAAATACTGGTCCGCGATCTTGGATCCGGAGATGCGGAACTTCAGGCCCTGGAAATCGGTCGGCTTCACCAGCTGACGATTGGCCGACAGCATGTGGAAGCCGTTGTCCCAATAGGCGAGCCCGGTGATGCCCTTGGCCTCCAGCTTCTGGAACAGCCACTTGCCGATCGTGCCCTTCATCGCATTGGAATAGGTCGCGTCGTCCTTGAACAGCCAGGGCAGGTCGAGCGCCTCGAACTCCTTGATGCCGAGGGGCGCGAATTTCGCGGTCGAGGGCGCCAGCATATGCACCGAACCGAGCTGGAGCGCCTCGATCTCCTCCTTGTCCTTGTAGAGCGTAGAGTTGGGGTAGACTTCGACCTTGACCTTGCCGTCGGTGTACTTCTCGGCAAGCTCCTTGAACTTCAGGGCGCCCTTGCCCTTCGGCGTGTCGTTGGCGACGACGTGGCTGAACTTGATGACGATGGGGCTCTGGGCCTCTGCGATCGCGGGGGCCATGAGAATGGCCGCGGCGGCGACCGCAAGGAGCAGCTTGCGCATGAAGAAACCTCCCAACAACCTCTATAACCGGGTCTTTTTTGTTTTACGCGGTCAGTAGTGGCAGCAAACCGGCAGCCGAACAACTAGACCTAAGCCCAATTTTCTGCAGCCAAGCTAGCGTGGCGTGAGCGGCATGCGCAACCCGGCACAGGCGTCGCTGCCACGGAGCGATGCTTATGCCGCATTGCGGCAATGCAATCAGCTCTTGCGCTGGGCAACGATGAACAGGCGCCGGAACGGGAACAGCGTCTGCCCCGCTTCATTCTTCGGATAGGCCTTGGCGACCCGCGCGCCATAGGCGGCTTCGAACGCGGCCTTCTCCTCGCCCTCGAGGATATCGAGATAGCGCGTCAGCCAGGTGCCCTTGGTCCATTCCTTCACGGGGTTGTCGCCTTCGAGCACCTGCAGATATTCGGTCTCCCAGATGTCGATATTGGCGGACATCGGCGCGAGAAGATCGTGATAGAAGGCCGGCCCCTGCACCGGCGGCGGCGTGACGAGATGCTCGACCTTGGCGCGCCAGGGACCGTCGAGCGCGGTCTCGCCGATCAGCACATGCGAGGGCGCGAGAAAATTGCGCGGCATCTGCACCGCGAGCATGCCGCCCGGCTTCACCTTCTCCATCACCGACGGGAAGAGTGCCGCATGATTGGGCAGCCAGTGCAGTGCGGCATTGGAATAGATCAAGTCATATGGCTTGGCCGGACGCCAATCGCCGAGGTCCTCGTGCGACCAATCCACATCCGGCGCCGCCTTGCGGCCGGCGGCGACCATCTCGGCCGAGCCCTCGACGCCGGTCACGGCCGCGTCCGGCCAGCGTTCCTTGATCAGCTTGGTGACGTTGCCGGCGCCGGCCCCGAGATCGGCGATCTCGCGCGGCGCAAAATCCGGTATCCGCATCAAGAGGTCGACGGCGGGCCGCAGCCGGTGGCCGGAGAATTTCAGATATTGCTGCGGATCCCAGACCATCGTTCCAGCCTTTTCTTTTTCGTGTTTCCTTCGCGAGCGCTCTTGGTTACCACTGCTCGTCCCGCCGAGGCAATTCGAGAAAGCCGGCGGGACGGGCAGGAAACGAACAACAAGCAAAAGCAAACAAGAGAGCGTGCGACCATGGATCTCGGGCTCAAATCGAAAACCGCTGTCGTCACAGGCGCGAGCATCGGCATCGGCCGCGCCATCGCCAAGGGCCTCGCCGCCGAAGGCGTGCGCGTCGTCGGCGTAGCGAGGCGCACCGACCTGCTCGCCGAGCTGGTGAAGGAAGTCGGCGGCGGATTGATCACGCCGCTCGAGCAGGACGTGATGGCCAAGGACGCCGCCGAGAAGATCGCGACCTTCGCGGTGAAGGAGCTCGGCCATGTCGACATCCTCATCAACAACGCCGGCGGCAGCCGTCCCCTGCCCGTCGATGCGCCGGACAGCAAATGGGACGAGGCGATCGCACTCAACTTCACCAGCTACCGCCGCATCGCGCACGCGCTGCTGCCGCAGATGATCGAACGCAAATGGGGCCGCATCGTCAACATCACTGGCAAGTCCGAACCGGAAGGCCTCAACGCCGCCTTCGCCGCCAAGGCCGCCGTGCACGCCTGGGCCAAGGGCCTGTCGCGCGAGATCGGCGAGCACGGCATCACCATCAACTGCATCCCGCCCGGCCGCATCATGAGCGAGCAGATCCGCCGCAACTACCCGCCGGATTATCGCGAGCGCTTCGCGGAGGAGGAGATTCCGGTCGGCTATTGGGGCGAGCCGGAAGACCTCGCCGCGCTCGCAGTATTTCTGGCCTCGCCGGTGGCGCGGTACATCACGGGCACGGTGATCCCCGTCGATGGGGGCCTGCGGAGGTATCAGTTCTAAAGCATGCTCCGGAAAAGTGAGAGGCCGCCAACCGGGCGGCCTCTTGTCGTTTGGGATCCGCGTCAGCGGCAGGGTTTGCCGGACATTTGAGCTGCCCTGCCGTGGCAGCCGTCGTGCATCTTCGCCGCCTTGGCCTTCGGGGCACTCGATGATTTCGCAGGCGGCTGTGTTTGTGCGAATGCCGAGATTGGAGAGGCGATAATGAGTAATGCCAATGCGACTTTCAAAATCGACGTCATGACTTCCCCCAGATTGGTTCAAACTGAGATCCGCTCACCAAGCGGGGAACAGTCTAACGTTGAGTTCCATTCGTGTCAGCTCCGAATGCGCGTGTTTTCTCATTCGCCTCAATTGCACACTTCGCGCGTACGCCCGTTGATCCCGGCTGCGTTGCCGATTCCGGCGGAGGTGTCGGCGACGAGCCTGCAGCCGCGCGCGACAGGACGGCAGCCGGCCTGGTTGCAGATCATCTGGCCGGATGATTGCTGCTTGGCGGGCGCGGCCTCCTCGCTCTTGCGCTCGGCATCGCGCGCCCGGGACTGCTCGCGGCTCGCGGTCGGCTTCTTCTCCTGAATCTTCTCGCATTCGTTGTCGTCGTTGACGCGGTAGCCGGCACGGCAGGCGATCTTGACGCAAGCATCGCCGTCGGCTCTGAAACCGCGATCGCAGACCAGCGGACAGACCCGGCCGGGCTTGGCCTTGATCGCGTCCAGCGCGTCGGCGCCGGCGTTGTCCGTGTCGAGCCTGGTGCCCGCATATTTGTTAAACATCGCGAGCGAGCGCTGCGAGGTCGCCTTCCAGTCGCCGTCGGCGGCCGCGGACAGACATCCGACCCGCCGCAATTCCGACTGCACCGCCTTCGCCGTCTCCTGCGGCGACAGGCTCGGCTGCGATGACGACGGCGCAACGGCCGCAACCTTCACGTCGCCGCCGTCCTGCGCCTTTCTCGCGGCCACCTCCCTGGCCGTCACCTCGGCAGCGGCCTTGTCATTGGCAATCTTGTCGGCCAGCGCTTTCTCCGCGGCAGCCTTGTCGGCCATCGCCTTTGCCACTGCGGCTTCGGCCTCTTTCCGCCGCTGCTCCGCCGCGGCAGCCCTCGCCTCCTCGATCTGCTTCGCCTTCTCCGCGGCGATCCTTGCATCCTCGGCGGCCTTCGCCGCGGCGGCGGCCTTGTCCTGCTCAGCCTTCTGGGCCCGATCGGCTGCGAGCCGGGCCTTCTCCTCCTCGGCCAGCCGCGCCTTCTCCGCAGCCGCGGCGCGCGTCTCCTCGGCCGCGATCCGGTTGAGCTGGCCCTTGGCGAGGCTCGCGTAGAAACCTTCTGGATATTCGGCCAGGAACGCGGTCCACACCTCCCTGGTGCCGATCTGGAGCGCCAGCTCGTAATCGCGGCGCACGGCATCCTGCGGGCTTGCCTGCGGCGCGGTCACGACCGGCTTTGCCGCAACCAGCGGCACGTCGTCGCCGCCGAGGGAGCCGTAGACATAGGGCTCCTGCTTGTAGCCGGTGCTCTTGAGCACGTCGTCGCGGACGAACCCGAAGGCCTTGCGAAGATCCAGCCCCGGCGTCGGCAGCCGGTCGACCAGCGCCGTGGCAAACGGGCTGTTTCTGGAGTCGCCATCGGAGGCCGTCGAACCGGCCTTCGCCGCGAAGGCGATCATCGTGTTCGGGCTGGTCGGCTCGACCTTGGCAAGGCCGCGTCCGATCGCTCGCGCAGCCACGGTCCGCTTCATGCTCTTGGCGAAGGGATTGTCACGGCACGCGTCCAGAATGATGAGCCGGAGCTGCTTTGCCGGCTCAACGGCGAACAGCGCACGGTCGAGCCCCACGGTCTCGTCGAGCACGTCGCTGTCGGTCTCGAGCGCCGCGTCGACCGGGATCAGGTAATTGGTCCCGTCCAGCTCGATGCCGTGACCGGCGTAGTAGATGACGGCAACCTCGGCGTCGCGCGCCCGTCCACCGAACTCCCGCAGCGCCTTGCGCATCTCCGAAGCATTGAGATCGGTCCTGGTGTCGATCCAGTCGAACCCGGCCTTCTTCAACATGCCGCCGACCAGAACGGCGTCGTTCGCGGGATTGGCGAGTTTCGCCGCGCTCTTGTAGGCGGAGTTGCCGATCACCAGCGCGACCCGGCGCTCGGCATGAGCCGTGCCGCAACCGAGCCAGATGAAAATGACCAATGAAAACCAGCGAAAAGCGCCCATCGTCGCCCCGAATATATGCGCGCAAGCGTATGCAGAGGCTCGCCAAAGGCAAGCGCGACGTATGTGATGTCAGTCACACAATCGACCCAGGCTGGCGGCTACGGTGCCGCCGCGTGCCAAAGAGCCCGTCACTCCGGAAGGCCCGCCGCCCGGAGCGCCCTGGCGAAATTCGCGAGGTCCTCGCTCCGGCGAAACGGTGCCAGCTCCGCCAGATTGGCGGCGCGCAAATCCGGATTGAGTTCGAGCGCGCGCGACATGGCTTTCCGCGCTTGTTCGAGCCGGCCGGCGATCGCATTGCTGGCCGCTAAAATGCACACTGAAAGCATAAAACCCGGATTGTCGCGCATCGCCTCCTCGGCGCACGCCAACGCAACATCGTAGCGGCCCGCCAGGAAATGAGCATAGGCCATGGCGCTGTGCGTGGTGTAGTACATGGACGGATCGCGCGGGCTCAGGCGCATGGCATGCGCTGCGTGCGCGAGCACCAGCTCGGGCTCGCCTCTCCAGATCCTCAACCAGGCACTGAGCATCCAGGCTCTGGCGAAGTTTGGATTGACGGCAAGTGCCCGATCCATGAAGGCCGCGGCGTCATCGAACTCATGGGCCAGAAACGCGAGTGCATATCCACCCATGCATAGCGCAAATGGATCGTCTGCCCCGAGAGCCACGGCCTTCCGACCCAGCCGCGTGGCTTCCGCTGTTTCCAGCGTTTGATCGTTCATGCGACCAAGCGCCTTGCGTCGAACATAACACCAGGCCGCCATGCCATAGGCACAGGCCAGATGAGGGTCCAGTTCGATCGCCTTGTAGAAGAGCTGCAGCGCCTCGCTGTTCGCTCCCTTGGACCAGGGAGCTTTCGCCAGTCCACGCAGGTAGTAATCGTACGCGTCCAGATTTTCGGTTGGTTTGCGTCTGGCCCGCTTGATCTCCTCATGCTGCAGCTTCGGGGCGATGGCTCCCACGACGCTGGACGTCACCTCGTCCTGCAGGTCGAACATATCCTCGATCGGCCCCTCGAAGCGGTCCGCCCAGAGATGCGCTCCGGTTTCGGTATCGATGAGCTGCCCCGCGATACGAAGGCGGTTTCCCGCCTTGCGCACGCTGCCTTCGAGCACGTAGCGCACGCCAAGCTCGCGGCCGACCTGCTTCACGTCCACGGCCCGGCCCTTGTACGTGAAGCTCGAATTGCGAGCGATCACGAATAGCCAGCGAAACAGGGACAGCGCCATCGTGATGTCTTCCACGACGCCATCTGCGAAATACTCCTGCTCCGGATCGGAGCTCAAATTGGCGAACGGCAGTACCGCGATCGAGGGCTTGCCCGGGAGCGGGAGAGCGGGACTATCCGGTTCTGCCCTGGTGTCCGCGACCGCCGGGCTATCGCGCCCTTCTTCCCGCACCGGTCCGATGAAACGGAAACCCTTCCGCGGCAACGTCTTGATCAGACGCTGTTCGCCCCCGGTGTCGCTCACCGCGCTCCGGGCAACGTTCAGGCGGGTCGTCAACGCTGCATCCGACACACTGCGCCCATTCCAGATGACGTCGATGAGGTCGTCCTTGCTGACGACGCGCTCCCGGTTGCGGATGAGGTAGTCCAGGAGGTCGAAGACTTGTGGCGCCAGGGGGACGACGTTCGCGCCGCGATAGAGCTCGCGACGGTCGATATCCAGTGCGTAGTCCTCGAACAGATAGCGCAAGCTGCGAAACTCCCTGAATCCAGAAGTCCCGGTCACCGGCTACCGCTTCAGCCCCGGTGGGAGACCGCAAGAATAAGCTGCCGGTGAGGAAAATGTAAGTTGGAGGTCAAGCGAGCCGGGTTGAATCGCGGCAGATTCTCCGGGTGGAAACAGGCCACTCGAGGATATTGCGATGAGCACGTTTTCCCAAACGACGGGCTTGGCCCGGACGGCCGTATTGCAGCGACGCCATGGCGGCGCTTTCAGGAATTTCTGGGCTGCTTTTCAGGAGTGGCGGAGATGGGAGCGGCTGCGCCACGATCTTTGCAGCCTCAGTGACCAGGAACTGAAGGATATCGGGATTACGTATGGCGAGATCGACTACGTTGTCGCGAACCAAGCTACAGATCCACGAGGCATAAGATCGGCCGAATGACCGGACATCGGTCGCGCAGCACGAGACCGCCCGAAGGCGGTCTCGCACCCGAAGAGAAGCGCTCCGTCAAAGTTCAACCTGGATGGCAACGTTGGAGCGCACCCATTCCGATTGCCCGGCCTTCAGCCGCTTGGCTTGGAATTCCACGAAAGCCGGATCGGCGCCCAGCGACGCCAAGGTACGCCCATAAGCTTCCACGCTGTCGAAGCGAGCGACGAAGGCGTAGTTTCCGACCTCGCCGCCGATCACCGACCAATAGCTGACATCGGCCCCGTGCTTCTTCCAAAGTGTCGCACCATCCTTTGCGAGCGCCAGGACGGTCGCAAGATCGCTACCGGGTCTTGGATGCGAAACGAACTGCATAATGACTGCAGGCATATTCCCCTCCAATGAATAATGATGTCGCCAAACAACCCAGCTGGTCATTTGACCCGAGGAGAATTTCAATCGGTGCGGACTCGCGCTTGATCTGGATCAATTTCACCGATCGATCGCAGCATGCCTACCCTCGACCACTGGTATCGACAATCAGCGCAATGGCTGGCGTTGCGTCTCAGCTCCGCGGGCCGGCATCGACCGCTCGCTCGCGGCCGTTTCCACCAGCAACTCGAGCTGGCTCGCCAATCCGCTCAGGCTGCGTGATATGCTGCTCATGATGGTGGCCGTCCTGGCGGGCACGCCCGGCTCGGTCGCCTTACTCCTGAAAGCTCTCGCCAGTGCGCGGCATTCTTCGGGAGGGGGCAGATTTCTATGCACGGTTGCGACCATACCAGCTGACGTATCGCAACTGAACATGCGCGCGCTCGACACAATTGCAAGCAAAAACGAAAGTGGCGAAAATGGCCGGGGAAATTCCAAGGACTTCAGATCCTGCGCTGGTGAAGCGTCACAAACAGTCGGCGATCATCGGCCGTCTGACCGTGGCATGCTTCGTCGCGATGCGCAGCGGCTATGATCGCAAGCACCTCGGAGCGGTGTTCGAAGAGCTCCTGACGGCACTGGCGATCCGCGTCGCCGACGATCTCGGCACGCCGCCATTGACCGCGTCCGATCTGTCCAGACATCTCGGATTGCCGCGCTCCAACGTCCGCCGCTGCCTTGAAGCCCTGATCGAGGAAGGCGTCGTCCGCAAGGAGAACGAGCACGGCTACAGGGGCGAATTGGACTGGCTCGCCTCGCGGGTCGACGCCGTATATTTCCAGACGATCCGGGATGCGATCGTCAGGGCGGCGGACGAACTGAAGGCGCTGGACGCCCCCTCGTGACGGCCCTGCGCGCCATGGGCGCGACGCTGATGCTTGATCCAGATCAACGCCGCCACGGCAGCACCACACCGGAATGGGCCCGATGGCGGCGCAGAACGCGCCGCGATAGCCAAGGAGATGATCGATCATGGCCTCCTCGTATCCCCTGCGTACCCTCGTCCTCGCCGCTGCGAGCGCTCTGCTGCTCGGTGCGAGCGCCCAGGCCGGGCCGCTCCCGACGCATCTTTCGACGATGAAGGCGATGGTCGATCCGGCCACGACCGAAGTGCGCTGGGTCGGCGGCTGGCGTGGCGGCTACGGCTATCGCGGCGTCGGATGGGGCTACCGCGGCTACGGCTATCGCGGAGGCTGGGGCTATCGCGGCTACGGTTATCGCGGCCTCGGCTACGGTGTGGCCGGCGCCGTGGTCGGCGGCGCGATTGCCAGGAGCGCCTACTATGGGAGCTATGGCGGCTACTATGGCGGCGGCTATCCCGCCTACGGCTACGGCTATGGCTACCCGGCCGCGTCCTACGGTTATGGCGGCGGCTACGGTTACGGTTACGGCGGCGGCTACGGTTACGGCGGCGAGTACTGCCCGCCCACCGGCAGCTACTGGGCCCATTAGCGCGAACGTATTCGCCTGTTCGAAGGATTGCCGGCCGCAGGCCGCCTTCCTTTGTGAGCAGTGCCGACGGGCGGCATCTCACGTCATCCCTCGCCCGCCGGCGGGACCACATAGAGCGTCAGCGCGAACACCGCGTAGATGAAGATCATGAGGGCGCCGACGAACCACGCCGAGCGACCGCTGGTGGTGATGAAGGTCGCGGTCACCGTTGCGATCATCACCATGGTGACGGCGCCCGGCCAGAACTGCAAATCCATCGGCTTGGGTCCGACGACGTAGCTGAGCAGCACCAGTGCGGGCGCAACGAACAGCGCAATCTGGGAGGCGCTGCCGAGCGCAATGCTGACCACCATGTCGAGCCGGTTCTTGCGTGCGGCGGCAAAGGCCACCGCAAACTCGGCGGCGGCGCCGACCAGCGAGACGATGATGAAGCCGACAAAGGCCGGGCTCATCCCGAACGTTTCTGCCGCCTTCTGCACCGATTCCACGAAGATCTCGCTCACCAGCGCGACCAGCACTGTGACGACCAGCAGCGTCCCGACGGCCAGTCCGATCGGCCAGTGCGCCTCCTTGTCATCGCCGTGATCGGCGCTCGCGAACAATTCCTTGTGGGTCCCGAGCGAGAACACGAGGCCCAGCCCGTAGGCGACGATCAGCAGGACTGAAATGCCGACGCTGAGCTTGTTCAGGATGCCCCCGTCCTGCGGCAGGTGATCGAGGTCGGCGACCGCCGAAGGCGCCAGCAGGGCGACGGTCGCCATCAGCAGCAGGCCGGAGGAGAGCCGCGCACCGGCGCGGTTGTACTCCTGCACGTGGTAGCGCAGCCCGCCGAGCAGCAGGCAGGCCCCCAGCATGAACACCGCGTTGGTGACGATCGCGCCCGCGATCGAGGCCTTCACCAGCATGTACTGGCCTGCCCGCAGTGCCGTGATGGCGATGATCAACTCGGTCAGATTGCCGAGCGTGGCATTGAGCAGCCCGCCCACGGCATCACCGGTCTTGGCCGCGACCGCCTCGGTGGCGTGACTGAGCAGCGCCGCCAGCGGCACGATCGCAAGCACGGCCAGCACGAACAGCAGCGTGTGCGAATGCGGCGCCGCCGCCTCGGCCACCAGCACGATCGGCACGAACGCCAGCATCCAGAGCAAAGGAGTATCCCGGATTTCCCGGAGCAGGGTCTGCATATGGGCCGCCTTTCCATGGATGCGCTGATGGAAAGGTCCGGCGGGCGTGCGAGGGGAGCGTTGATCTGGCTCAACGTGGGCGGCAGGCGCCGTAGTGCCGCCTACCGCCTAGTCATGGAGCCGTGTTTGCCAGTCTGAAGGCACGGCCCCGGCCGGTCCGGGTGCCGGCTGATCCGGCGGATGCGACAGAGGGCCCTGAAGCTTCGGGCCGGCGAAGGCCTCGCCTGTCCGGTAGTCGTAAAACCATCGTTCGCCCGGCTCGAAGCTCGTGATGATCGGGTGACCCGTCGCCGCGTTGTGTTTCGATGCATGCTGACTGGGCGAAGCATCGCAGCAGCCGATGTGACCGCATTCGACGCATCGGCGAAGATGAAACCACCACCCGCCCGCAGCCGAGCACTCCACGCAACCCGTTCCACTTGGCTTGGCTGCGAGGTTGATGCCATCCGTCTCAGACTTCATAGGTCAACCCATTGGAAGTGCGTACCGTCGTTGCAGATGCATTTCGCGATCCGCTACGATCGCATCCTGCCAGTGTTTTGCCCGACGGGTCAACTTGACCGCGGCAGCGGACGCCGTCGCGACCCGGCCCGAAAATCCCTTGTCGATCAACGACCGCTCTACTGTGCATGGGGTTGTTTTCCGACTTTTTGTTTTGGCCCTCGATTGAAAGCGCGAAGACGCCACATCACCCCGCCTGCAGGATCTCCGAGATCGCGGCGCCCGCCGCGATCGTCCCGAGCTTGCCGCCGACGTCGCGCGTCGCCCTGCCCTCGCCAATGGCCTTTGCCACCGCCGTCTCGATCGCACGCGCGGCTTCCTCGTAACGCACCGCGCCGCTTCGCTCGCCGTGCCAGGCCAGCAGCAGGGCGGTCGAGAGGATCAGCGAGACCGGATTGGCGACGTCCTGCCCCGCGATGTCGGGCGCCGACCCGTGCGCGGCCTGCGCCATCGCATAGCGGTCGCCGACATTGAGCGAGCCACCGAGGCCGAGGCTGCCGGAGAGCTCCGCCGTGAGATCGGAGAGGATATCGCCGAACATGTTGGTCGAGACGATTACGTCGAAGCGATCGGGGCTGCGCACCACATGCGCCATCATGGCGTCGACCAGGATGTCGTCGACCTCCAGGCCGGGATAGCCCTTCGCCGCCGCGCGACAGATGTCGAGGAACATGCCGTCGCCGATCTTCAGCACACTGGCCTTGTGCACGATGGTGAGATGCCTGCGCCGCTTTACGGCGAGACGACAGGCGGCGTGCGCGATACGCTCGCAGCACAGCCGCGTAATCCGGCGCAGCGAGATCACGACGTCTGACGTGACCAGCATCTCGCCATTGCCCTGCTCCAGGTTGCGGTCGGCGTAAAACCCTTCGGTATTCTCGCGCACCACGACGAGGTCGAAATCCCCGACCCGGCCGGGCCGCCCCGCATAGGTGCGCGCAGGCCGGATGTTGGCGTAGAGGTCGAGGCTCTTGCGGAAGTGCCTGGACGGATTGATCTCGCCATGCGCCTCGTCCTTGAAGTCGAAGGTCGCGGTGGGTCCGAGGATGAGGCCGTCGGCGGCGCGGACGATGTCGAGCAGCTCGGGGCGCACGGTGGTGCCTGATAGCTTGAGGCTGGCATGCCCGACCGCGTGTTCCTCCAGCCGCAGATTGAGCTGGAAGCGTTCGGATGCGGCGCGCAGCACGCCCGATGTCGCGGTCGTGATCTCCGGCCCGATGCCGTCACCGGGCAGAACGACGAGTTGCATGGCGTTTCCCCTCCTTGCAGCAGCCGGCGCGATCATACGCCGGTGCGCGGCCGTATCGCCTCACCTTCGCGCATACACAGCATGCAAGCATATGCCTGTGGAAGCGGCCTTCGGCGTAGTACATGCCCAAAGTCCCCTCAGCCGCCGGAGCAACGCGCCAGGCAATGACAATCACGTTACCTGCCGCCGCGCGCGAGCCCGACCATCCCACTGCCGACGGCCTTCCGGCCGCGCAGCGGCGCTGGGCGATTGCCGCGATCTTCACCGCGCTGGCGATGGCTTCGCTCGACACGGCGATCGCCAACATCGCCCTGCCCGCCATTGCTGCCGACCTGCATGTCTCGCCGGAGCAGTCGGTGTGGGTGGTCAACGTCTACCAGATCGCGCTGGTGGCGACGCTGCTGCCGCTCGGGGCGCTCGGCGAGATCGTCGGACACCAGCGCATCTATCTCGGCGGCCTGATCCTGTTCACAATCGCCTCGCTGTTCTGCGCGGTGGCGTGGTCGCTGGACAGCCTGCTGGTCGCACGCACGCTGCAAGGTCTTGGCGCCAGCGGCATCATGAGCGTCAACACCGCGCTGGTGCGCTTCGTCTATCCCGGCCGGATGCTCGGCCGCGGCTTTGGTCATAACGCGCTGGTGGTCGCGACCGCCTTCACCTTCGGCCCGTCGATCGCCTCCGCCATCCTCGCCTTCGGCCCGTGGCCCTGGCTGTTCGCCGTGAACATCCCCTTCGGCCTGGTCGCGACCGGAATCGGCTTTGCGATGCTGCCGAAGACGCCGCGCGCCGATCACGGCTTCGACTTCCTCGGCGCGCTGCTGGCATCAGCCTGCCTCGGCCTGTTCATCACGGGCATCGGCAGCGCCGCACACAATCTGTCGCCGGTCGTCGTGGGCGTCGAGCTGGTCGCGGCTATCGCGTTCGGCTTCATCCTGACGCGCCGCCATGCCGACCATCCCGCGCCCATGCTGCCGATCGACCTGTTCGCCCGGCCGATGTTCGCGCTGTCGGCGGCGACGGCGGTGTGCTCCTTCGCCGTGCAGGGCCTCGCCTTCGTGTCGCTGCCGTTCTATTTCGAGGACGTGCTGGGGCGATCGCAGGTCGAGACCGGCTTCTTCATGACGCCGTGGCCGCTGGTGGTCGGCATCATGGCGCCGATCGCAGGTCGCCTGTCCGACCGCTATGCCGTCGGGCTGCTCGGCGGCATTGGCCTCGTGCTGCTCGGCCTCGGCATGGCGCTGCTCGCGATGCTGCCGGCCAACCCCGCCATTCCCGACATCATCTGGCGAATGGTGATCTGCGGCATGGGGTTCGGCTTCTTCCAGGCACCGAACATGAAGGCGGTGATGTCGAGCGCGCCGCCGCATCGCAGCGGCAGCGCCTCCGGCATCGTCGCGACCGCGCGGTTGACGGGACAGACCACGGGCGCGGCGCTCGCCGCACTCTGCTTCGCGCTGGCCGGGCACGATGGCGCAACGGTCGCGCTGGCCCTCGGCGCAGGCTTTGCCGCGCTCGGCAGCGTGATGAGCTTTTTGCGGCTAGCGGTGAAGTAGGCGCTCAGGCGAGGTGCCGGGCCGCTGTCGCGTCGATCATCGCCGCCGTCGGAACGACCGCTTCGTCATCGAGCGCGGCGAGGCGCGCGTCGATGGCGTCGATGACCTTGCGCGAGAACGGCCCGAGATGCGCATAGGCCGCGATCATCTGCACCGCGATCCGCGCCGATGACGTATCGCGCTTGGCGCAGTTCATGAAGGTCTGCCACAGCGGCCCGCGCGCTTCGGGGATCGCGGTGATCACGCGATGCACGGTCTCCATCGCCCCGACCCGCGAGCGGATGTCGCCCTCCGCAAGTTCGTGGCGCTGCCTCGAACGGTCGAGCAGCGTCATCAGCTTGTCGACGCGGCCCGCATAGGCGGCCGGGCTGTAGACCCGCTCCAGCACCGTCCTGTAGTCCATCAAGATATCGCGCAATGGCCGGACCGGATCGAAATTGATCCCGCTCGTGCACTGGTCGCCGCCCGTCGTCGAGGCCAGATCGTGGTCGGAGTGCAGCCGGCCCTCCTTGGCGAGGCGCCGCGTCAGCTGCGTGTTCGGCAACGCATAGAGCAGGCCGACCATGGCGACCGGGATCGCGGCCTCCTCGATGAAGTCGATCATCGCCTCGGCCATCGAGACCTTCTCGTTGTCGAAGCCGACGATGAAGCCCGCGGTGACCAGCATGCCGGCGGCGTAGATCTTGTGGATGCTCTCGGCGATGTTGCGCCGCGTGTTCTGCTTCTTGCGCATCGCCACCAGCGTCGCCGGATCCGGGCTCTCGATGCCGACGAAGATGCCGAAGAAGTTGGCGGCGCCCATCAGCTCCAGCAGCTCGGGATCGTCGGCGAGATTGACCGAGGCCTCGGTCGACAGCTCGAAGGGATAGTTGTGGGCCCGCTGCCATTCGGCGAGCTGCGGCAGGAACTGGCGCAGCGACTTCTTGTTGCCGATGAAATTGTCGTCGACGAAGTCGAGATGGCCGCGATAGCCCATGTTGTAGAGCGTCTGCAGCTCGACGAACATCTGCTCGACCGTCTTGGTCCTGGGCACGCGTCCGTAGAGCTCGATGATGTCGCAGAACTCGCAGGTGAACGGACAGCCGCGCGAATATTGCACACCGAGATAGAGGTAGTCCTCGAACTTCAGGAGGTCGAAGCGCGGCACCGGCGTCTTGGTGACGTCGGCCTGGAATTTCGGGGCGGTGAAGACACCGGAGCGGGCTCCGGTTTCCCAGGCCGCGATGAACTCGTCGATGACGCCCTCGGCCTCGCCGAGCACCCGGAAGTCGGCCCGCTCATAGACGTGGGGGCTGGAGGTCGGATCGGGCCCGCCGACCACGACCGGCTTGCCGGCGGCGCGGCAGAGCTCGATCAGGCGCAGCGTGTCGGCCTGTTGCGGCAACATGCCACCGGTGAAGACGACGTCGGCCCAGGCGAGGTCGCCGTCGTCGAAGGGTTGCGTATTGCAATCGATCAGCCGGACCGTCCAGCTCTCGGGCAGCATCGCGGCGACCGTGATCAGCCCGAGCGGTGCGGCCGGGCGCCGCACACCCATCAATTTGCAGGACTCGCCGAAGCTCCAGAACGACTCCGCGGTGAACAGCGGATACAGCATCAGCACATTGCAAGGGCTTGCCACGTCGATGGAACTCCTTTTGCGTCGGTCACAGTGTAGCAAAGCCCCGACGTCTTGCACCCCGGCAAAAGGGACAAACTGTCGCCCGGCCTCATGCGCGAGGAACCGGAGGACGTCGCCCCAGACCGGGCGCCGGAGCCTCGGGAAAGGCGCTGACCCGCCGAAAGGCCTGGCAAGGCGCAACACCGCGCCCCCGACATTCATCCCGGCGCATGCCAGCTTCTCGGCCGCCCACCCCGCAGACTCTTGATTTGAACAGTTCCAATTTGCCGGACACATTGCGCCCCTGAGTCTAATCGGTGGATTGGGCCAATCAGGGGACTGCGATGGCAAACCTAACAATCAACGGAAAAACCCTCACGCTCGACGTCGAGCCGGATACGCCGCTGCTCTGGGCGATCCGCGAGAATGCCGGCCTGACCGGCACCAAATACGGTTGCGGCATCGCACAATGCGGCGCCTGCACGGTCCACATCGACGGCGTCGCCATGCGTTCCTGCGGCGTCTCGGTCAGCGAGGCCGAGGGCAAGAAGATCACCACGATCGAGGGGCTCGCCTCCGGCGCCACGCTGCACAAGGTGCAGGAAGCCTGGATCGCCAAGGACGTCCCGCAATGCGGTTATTGCCAGAGCGGCATGATCATGGCGGTCGCGGCACTGCTGAACGAGAAGCCGAAGCCGACCGACGCCGACATCGACGAGGCCATCACCAATATCTGCCGCTGCGGCACCTTCCAGCAAGTGCGCGAGGCGATCCACACGATCGCAAGCGCGTAAGGAGCCGCACCATGAACAAGCACGTCTCTCCCAAGATGAACCGTCGTGCCTTCGTGATCGGCACCGCTGCTGTCGGCGCCGGCCTCGCCATTGGCCTCGACCTCCCCTTCGGCGGCCCCGCCGTGGTGCGCGCCGCCGACGGCTCGCCCGAGATCGGCGCCTGGGTCGTAGTCCGGCCCGACGATACCGTCGTGATCCGCATCGCCCGCTCCGAGATGGGCCAGGGCTCGCTGACAGGCCTCGCGCAGCTCGTCGCCGAGGAGCTCGAATGCGACTGGTCGAAGGTCACGACCGAATATCCCACCCCCGGCCAGAGCGTCGCCCGCAAGCGCGTCTGGGGCGATTTCTCGACCGGCGGCAGCCGCGGCATCCGCTCCTCGCAGGACTATGTCCGCAAGGGCGGCGCCACCGCGCGCGTGATGCTGATCCAGGCCGCCGCCGACGCATGGAAGGTGCCCGCCTCCGAATGCACGGCGGCGAGCAGCGTCATCACCCATACGCCGACCGGGCGAACCACGACCTACGGCAAGGTCGCCGAGGCCGCGGCGAAGCTGACGCCGCCTGCCGACGTCAAGCTGAAGGACCCGAAGGACTGGAAGGTGGTCGGCAAGGGCCTGCTGCGCCTCGACACCGCCGACAAGACCAACGGCGCGATGGTCTACGGCATCGACGTCAAGCTGCCGGGCATGCTGAACGCCGCGATCAAGGATTGCCCGGTGTTCGGCGGCAAGCTGAAGAGCTATGACGAGGCCAAGGTCGCCGGCATGAAAGGCGTCAAGAAGGTCGTCAAGGTCGGCGACACCGCGGTCGCGGTGGTTGCCGACACCTGGTGGCACGCCAAGACCGCGCTGGAAGCGCTGCCGATCGTCTGGGACGAGGGCGAGAACGCCAAGGTCTCCAGCGAGTCGATCGCCAAGTGGCTGGCCGAAGGCCTCAACGACGATCAGCCCGCCTATGTCGGCAACAAGAACGGCGACGCCAAGGCCGCGATTGCGAGTGCCGCCAAGAAGGTCGAGGCGGTCTACAACTATCCCTATCAGAACCACGCCACCATGGAGCCGATGAACGCCACGGCGGTCTACACGGCGGACAAGTGCGAGGTCTGGTGCGGCACCCAGAACGGCGAGGCCGCCTTCGCGGCCGTGCTGGAGGCATCCGGCCTGCCGGCGGAGAAGTGTGACGTGCACAAGGTGATGCTCGGCGGCGGCTTCGGCCGGCGCGGCCAGACCGACTATGTCCGCCAGGCCGTGATGATCGCCAAGCAGATGCCGGGCACGCCGATCAAGCTGCTGTGGTCGCGCGAAGAGGACATGGCGCACGGCCGCTACCACCCGATCACCCAGTGCAAGATGACCGGCGCGTTCGATGCCAACAACAACCTGGTCGCGTTGCACTACCGCCTGTCGGGGCAGTCGATCCTGTTCTCGCTGCGCCCCGAAGCGCTGCAGAACGGCATGGACCCCGCGGCATTCCAGGGTGTCGCCCAAACCGGAGAAGCCGCGTTCGGCTACTCGGTGCCGAACCTGCTGGTCGAGCATGCGATGCGCAACCCGCACGTTCCGCCGGGCTTCTGGCGCGGCGTCAACGTCAATCACAACGCGATCTACATGGAATGCTTCATGGACGAGCTGGCCCAGTCCGTCGGCCAGGACCCGCTCGAATTCCGCCGCAAGCTGATGGGCAATCATCCCAAGCATCTGGCGGTGCTCAATGCGGTCGCGGAGAAGATCGGCTGGACCACGCCGGCGCCGAAAGGCGTCTATCGCGGCATCGCGCAGGTGATGGGCTATGGCAGCTATGTTGCCGGCGCCGCCGAGATCTCGGTGACCGACGGCAACAAGATCAAGGTCCATCGCATCGTCGCCTCGACCGATCCGGGCTACGTCGTCAACCCGGCGCAGGTGGAACGGCAGATCGCCGGCTCCTTCGTCTACGGCCTCTCGGCGCTGTTCTATGGCGGCTGCACCGTCAAGGACGGCAAGATCGAGCAGAGCAACTTCGACACCTACAACTCGATGCGCATCAACGAGATGCCGAAGGTGGAATCGGTGATGGTGCCGAGCGGCGGGTTCTGGGGCGGCGTCGGCGAGCCGACCATCGGCGTTGCGGCGCCGGCGGTGCTCAACGCCTACTTCGCGGCGACGGGCAAGCGCATCCGCTCGGTACCGCTGCGCGACCAGAACATCACCTTCGCCTAGAGCAACATGCCGCGGCGGCGAGAGATCGCCGCCGCGGCACTTTTCGAATGCCCCTGATGACCATGCGCCCGGTGACACGGCGGAATGCCGTGTTCGGCATCACCATGGCGGCCGCAACGTTGGCGCGGCCATCGATCTCGCGCGCGCAGTCCACGGGACGTGTCGTCGTGGTCGGCGGCGGGTTCGGCGGCGCGGCTTGCGCCCGCGCGCTGAAGCGTGCGCAGGCAGACCTGCAAATCATCCTGATCGAACCCAACGCGGTCTTCACTTCCTGTCCCCTGAGCAACGAGGTGATTGCGGGCCTGCGCGACATCGATGCGCAGCAGTTCGGCTACGACAAGATTGCTGCCGATGGCATCACCGTGATCGGCCAGGCCGTGGCCGCGATCGAGCCGCAGCAGCGCAGCCTCCTGACGGCCGACGGGGTGGCGCTGCCCTACGACCGTCTCGTGCTATCCCCGGGCATCGACTTCCATCTCGAGGCCCTTCCCGGCTATGACGATGCCGCATCGGAAAAGATGCCGCATGCCTGGAAGGCCGGCGCACAGACACTGTTGCTGCGCAGGCAGCTGGAGGCGATGGACGACGGCGGCACGGTCGTCATAGCAATCCCCGCCAATCCCTCGCGGTGCCCGCCCGCGCCTTACGAGCGCGCCAGCCTGATCGCCCATTACCTGAAGACGAAGAAGCCGCGCTCGAAAGTGCTGGTCCTGGACGCCAAGGACAATTTCTCCCAGCAACGGCTGTTCGAGAAGGCATGGAAGGAACTGTACGGCGACATGATCGAGCGCATCGGCCTGTCGCAGGGCGGCCGCGTGACCTCCGTCGACGCGGCGACCAAGACCATCGTCACCGAATTCGGCAACTACACTCCTGACGTCGCCAGCGTCATTCCGCCCCAGCGCGCGGCACGCATTGCCGAGATCGCGGGCGCGGCGGATCACACCGGCTGGTGTCCGATCGATCCCGTCACTTTCGAATCGAAGCTCGTCAAGAACATCCACGTCATCGGCGACGCCTGTCTCGGCGGCGGCATTCCCAAATCGGCCTCGGCCGCGAGCGCACAGGGCAAGGCTTGCGCCACTGCGATTGTCGCCTTGCTGGCGGGCCGTGCACCGGAAGCACCGCGGCTGACCGGCGTCTGCTACAACACCGTCGCACCCGGTTACGGCTTCTCGCTCGCCGGCAATTACCAGCCCAGGGGCGACATCTTCGCCGAGGTCGAGGGCGGCGCAACCAGCCCGGTCGATGCGCCGCGCGAACTGCGCGCGCGCGAGGCGGCGGAGGCGGAGCGCTGGTTTCACACCATCACGGCGGACACCTTTGGCTAGAGCATCCGTCCATATCGCAGCGCTGGTCGCCGCAAGTCTTGCTCTGTCGTGGGCCGCGAACGCGGACGAGCTTGCCCCCTACAAGATCACCGGCGACGGCATTCCGGACTCGCTCACCGGCTCGCCGGGCGATGCCGCGCGTGGGCGCGCGCTGGTGCTGGCGCGCACGACCACCTGCATCCTCTGCCATTCCGGCCCGTTCCCGGAAGCGCGTTTCCAGGGCGACCTCGCGCCCGATCTCAGCGGTGCCGGGAACCGTTGGACGGCGAGCCAGTTGCGGCTTCGTCTGGTCGACGCGGCGCGCTTCAACCCGGACACCATCATGCCGTCCTATTACCGCAACGATGGCCTCGTCCGCGTCGGGCGCAATTTTGCCGGCAAGCCGATCTTGTCGGCCGCGGAGATCGAGGACATCGTGGCCTTTCTAGCAGCGCTTCGGGACTAGGTTCATGCCAACCACGCGACGACGATTCTTGAGCCTTGCCGGTGGCGTCACGCTTGCCGGGACGATCCCTGTCATCACGCTGCGGCCGCTGCAGGCGACCCCCGCAATGCTCACCGCGGCGATCCGCAACGTCGTCGGCGAAGCACAGATCCGCACCGGCAGGGTGAAGCTCGACATTCCGCCGCTGGTCGAGAACGGCAATACCGTGCCGATGACGGTGAGCGTGACCAGCCCGATGACGGCGGCCGACTACGTCAAGAGCATCCACGTCTTCAACGAGAAGAACCCGCAGCCGAATATCGGCAACTTCTACCTCAATTCCTCCGCCGGCCGTGCCCAGGTATCGACGAGGATTCGGCTCGCCGACACCCAGAAGGTCGTGGCGATTGCCCGCCTCTCCGACGACAGCTTCTGGCAGGTCGCGGCGGACGTGGTCGTGACGCTGGCCGCCTGCACCGAGGAGATGAACTGATGGCCGCGCTCATCAACGTCCCGGCAAAGGCCAAACGCGGCGACATCATCGAGATCCGCACGCTGACCTCGCACATCATGGAGACCGGCTTCCGCCACACGGCGGACGGCAAGCTCGTGCCGCGCGACATCATCGCGAGCTTCACCTGCCGCTACAACGGCACCGAGATCTTCCGCGCCGACCTGTTTCCGGCGATCGCGGCGAACCCGTACCTTTCGTTCTTCACGGTCGCGAAGGAGAGCGGCAAGTTCGAGTTCGAGTGGATCGGCGACAACGGCTATTCATCCACCGCCTCGGCATCGATCACGGTCGAATGATTGTTTGGCGCGCGATAGCGGCGGCGATACTGGTCGGCACGGGCCCCGCACTCCTCGCCGGCGAAATCCCGCCGGATGCGCGCCGCTCCGGCTATTCGTTCATGGGGCCCGACACGCGCGCCATGCAGGACGACGACACGTCCAATCCCGGCATGCTGTTCGTGCTCGACGGCGAGGCGCTGTGGGGCAAGAAGACGGGCGATGCCGGCAAAGCCTGCGCCGACTGCCATGGCGATGCGCGCAGCAGCATGAAGGGCGTTGCGGCACGCTATCCTGCCTTCGACAAGCAGCTCGGCCGCCCCGTCACGCTCGACCAGCGCATCAATCTCTGCCGGGCCAATCAACAGCAGACAACGCCGCTGCCTTACGAGAGCCGCGACCTGCTCGCGCTGTCCGCCTTCGTCGCCCACCAGTCCCGCGGCGTTCCGATCACGGCCGGCGATGGCCCGGAGCTCAAGCCGTTTGTCCAGCAGGGCCACGATCTCTTCATGCAGCGCGAGGGCCAGCTCAACCTCGCCTGCACCAATTGCCATGACGACAATTTCGACAAGCGCCTCGCGGGTGCGCCGATCACGCAAGCGCAGCCGACCGGCTATCCGCTCTACCGCCTGGAGTGGCAGACGCTGGGGTCGATCGAGCGCCGGTTGCGCAGCTGCATGAGCGGCGTCCGCGCCCAGGCCTATGACTACGGCTCGCCCGAGCTGGTCGCGCTCGAGCTCTATTTGATGTCGCGGGCGCGCGGCCTGCCAATGGAAACACCGGCCGTGCGTCCCTGATGGCAGATTAGGGCTAGGCAGGCGTGGCCCGGCCGCTAGTATCCCTCCCAAAGAAAATGAGTGAGAGGGAGGGACTCAATTGGCCAACCACAACATTTCACGCCGCACGCTGTTGACCGGCACCGCGGCGGCCGGCGCGCTCAGCCTGACCGGGCTGCCGGCGCGCGCCGAGGTCAACTGGAAGAAATACGCCGGGACCAAGCTCGAGGTGATCCTCGCCAAGGGTCCGCGCGGCGACAACCTGCAAAAAAACATCAAGGAGTTCACCGAGCTCACCGGCATCCAGGTCGAGTCCGAGCAGATTCCCGAGCAGCAGCAACGGCAGAAGGTCGTGATCGAGCTCACCTCGGGACGGCCGAGCTTCGACGTGGTGCATCTCAGCTATCACGTGCAGAAGCGGCAGTTCGAGAAAGCCGGCTGGCTCGCCGACATGACGCCGTTCATGAAGGATCCGACGTTGACCGCGCCTGATCTCGTCGAGGGCGACTTCTCGGCCGCCGGCCTGCAATACGCCAAGAACGACAAGGGCCAGATGCTGTCGCTGCCCTGGTCGGTCGATTATTTCATCCTCTACTACAACAAGGAACTGTTCCAGAAGAAGGGCGTCGCGGTCCCCAAGACGCTCGACGAGATGGTCGCGGCCGCCGAAAAGCTCACCGACGCCAAGGACGGCACCTACGGTTTCGTCGGACGGGGCCTGCGCAACGCCAACATGACGTTGTGGACCAACTTCTTCCTCAACTACGGCGGGGAATTCCTGGACGCCAAGGGCAACATCCTCACCGACGGCCCGGAGGCGGTCGCGGCGACAAAGCTCTATCAGACGCTGCTGACCAAGGTCGCACCGCCCGGCGTCGCCGGCTTCAACTGGATGGAGTCGATGGCCTCGTTCACGCAAGGCCGCTCGGCGATGTGGATCGACGGCGTCGGCTGGGCGCCGCCGCTGGAGGATCCGGCCGCCTCGCGCGTCGTCGGCAAGGTCGGCTACACCGTCGTGCCGGCCGGACCGAAGGGCCAGTATTCGGCCACTTACGGCGACGGCATCGGCATCGCCGCGGCGAGCAAGAACAAGGAAGCCGCCTACCTGCTCTGCCAGTGGGTGGTCTCGAAGAAGCAGGGTGCGCGGCTGCTGCAGGCCGGCGGTGGCGTGCCGTTCCGCAACTCGATCCTGAACGACGCCGAAGTCCAGAGCGGCGTGAAGATGCCCAAGGAGTGGCTGCAATCAGTGATCGACTCCGCCAAGATCAGCAAGCTCGGCCTGCCCGTGATCATCCCGGTCGCTGAATTCCGCGATCTTGTTGGCGCCGCACTCACGTCGACACTCGCAGGCACAGATCCCGCTGCGGAGTTGAAGAAGGCTCACGAGCAGTTCCGTCCGATCCTGGAGCGCAGCGAAAAGGCGTGAGTGCGTTGACACAATCGACTCCGGCCGCGGCTTCGACCAAGGCCGCGCCGGAGAAGGAATTGCGGCCGCCGTCCTACTGGCCGTTCGTGGTGCCGGCGCTGGTCGTCGTGCTTGCCATCATCATCTTCCCGTGGGTCTTCACCATCTGGATGAGCCTGAACGAATGGAAAGTCGGTTCGCCGACCACCTTCGTCGGGCTCTCCAACTATCTGCGGCTCACGAATGATCCGCGCTTTCTCGAGGCGGTCGGCCACACGCTGGTCTACACCGTGCTGTCGGTGGCGCTGCCGCTGATCCTCGGCACGCTCTCGGCGGTGGTGTTTCACCAGAAATTCGCCGGACGCGGATTCCTGCGTGGCGTCTTCATCATGCCGATGATGGCAACGCCCGTGGCGATCGCGCTGGTCTGGACCATGATGTTCCATCCGCAGCTCGGCGTGCTGAACTATCTGTTGTCGCTGGTCGGGATCCCGGCGCAGCTCTGGGTCTTCCACCCCGCGACCGTCATTCCCTCGCTGGTGCTGGTCGAGACGTGGCAATGGACGCCGCTGGTGATGCTGATCGTGCTCGGCGGCCTCGCCGCGATCCCGACCGAGCCTTACGAGAGCGCGCAGATCGACGGCGCCAGCTTCTGGCAAGTGTTCCGCTTCATCACGCTGCCGCTGATCATGCCGTTCCTGTTCATCGCCGGCATGATCCGCATGATCGACGCCGTGAAGAGCTTCGACATCATCTTCGCGATCACGCAAGGAGGGCCAGGCTCGGCGTCGGAGACGATCAACATCTACCTCTACAGCGTCGCTTTCACCTATTACGACCTCGGCTACGGCTCGGCGATCGCGGTCGTGTTCTTCCTGCTGATCGTCCTGCTTGCGGCGGTGATGCTCTACGCCCGCCAGCGCATGGTGTGGACCGAAATCAAGAGCGGCGCATGACACCCCGTCAGATCATCGGCAAGATCGGCCTGTGGCTCTCCGTCTTCGTCATCGTGTCGCCGGCGATCCTGTTCTTCCTCTGGATGCTCTCGCTGTCGCTCAAGTTCGAGGTCGACAATGCCGCCTACCCGCCGGTGCTCTTTCCGGATCGCATCGCCTGGAAGAACTATGCCGACGTGCTCGCCTCCAACCGCTTCATGACCTATTTCATCAACAGCCTGATCGTGACGGGCAGCGCGACGTTGCTGGCACTCGCCGTCGGCGTTCCCGCCGGTTACGGCATCGCGCGGATGGCCGCGCATAAGTCCGCGATCGTGATCCTGATCGCCCGCATCACGCCGGGCCTGTCCTATCTGATCCCGCTGTTCCTGCTGTTCCAGTGGCTCGGCCTGCTCGGCACGCTGGTGCCGCAGATCATCATCCATCTCGTGGTCACCGTGCCGATCGTGATCTGGATCATGATCGGCTATTTCGAGACGACGCCGATGGAACTGGAGGAAGCCGCGCTGATCGACGGGGCCGGCCGCTGGCAGGTGTTTCTCCACGTCGCGCTGCCGATCGCAAAGCCCGGCGTCGCCGTCGCCTTCATCCTTGCGGTGATCTTCTCCTGGAATAATTTCGTGTTCGGCATCGTGCTGGCCGGACGCGAGACGCGGACCCTGCCCGTTGCGGTCTACAACATGATCTCGTTCGACCAGTTGAGCTGGGGACCGCTCGCCGCCGCCGCACTGATCGTGACCTTCCCGGTGCTGCTGCTGACGGTGCTCGCCCAGCGGCAGATCGTGGCAGGGCTCACTGCGGGAGCGGTCAAGGGCGGCTGAATTCCACGCCGGAAATCTTCCGGTCGAAAGGTCGGCCGCCGCCCCCGCTCAAAAGGATACCCTAGTGCGGTGGCGTCCTGATGTGCTTTGATGGGGCCGGCAGGGACTGAGACGCATGGGTGCCCTGATGTACATGTTCGTTCGAAAGTACACCAAGGTTCGTTCGGTTGCGGACGCGGCTCGCCGTGCCAAGAGCGGCATCGGTCACATCCTGAGGGAATCGCCCGGCTTCAAATCATACTATGTGCTGGACGGAGGCGACGGCGTCGGCGTCGCCGTGATGATATTCGAGGACCGCGAGAGTGCCAATGCGGCCAACGACAAGGTGCTGGGTTTCGTTCAGGCGAGCCTACTCGACCTCAATCTTGGAGACCCCGAGATCATTGACGGCGAAGTCCTGGTGAGCATGGAAGCCGGCGCATAAGTTTGCCGGAGATCAAATGCGCCGGACGGCACGATGCCGCCCGGCCACAGGCTTTTGCTAACCCAGGTCTACTCCGCCGGCGCGGCCGACATCTCCGGGTGCGGCGCGTAGTGCTCGCTGGTGCGCCGGCTGAGTGCGTACATCCCGGCTGCCATCACGGCATAGGCAAAGGCGACGGGAGGCGTGACGCCGAAGCCGCCGCCGATGCCGACCGCTTCACCGTGCATGAAGCCGAAATAGGTCAGCACCGCGCCGACCAGCGCGAAGGCGGACGCCTTCTCGAAGTCGCGCTCGATGATGAAGACACCGATCGCGCCGAGGATGAGGCCGCCGAGGATCGAGCCGCCGCCCATGATCTCCAGGCCGTGATAGAACACGCCCTGCTGCGGCAGCGCGGCGACCGCGGCGACCTTGACCGCATCCGCCTTGTCGGCCGCCATGCCGCCGACGGTCGCCGCCGCCGTCATGGTCGAGGCCAGCATGGTGTCGATCTGGAGCTTGGCCCAGGCGGCCAGATGCGGCGTCAACGCCAGCACGATCGCGGGCGCGTGCTTGACCGGCGTGGTCTGGAACGCCTGCGCGCCGATGAGCATGCCGATATAGAGCAGGATCGGCGAGATCGCGACGACAGGCACCAGCGCCAGCAGCACCGAGATGATGCCGAACCAGGCCAGCACCACCACCATGATGCCGGTCGCAGCCGAGTAGCCGATGCGGCCGCCCATCGCCTTCCAGCCGGGATGCCCGATATAGACGGCGTTGATGAAGGGATTGCCCATCAGGCAGCCGATCAGGCTGACGACGCCGTCGGCGGTCAGGACGCGCGTGGTGGGATATTCGTCGCCGGCCGCTTCCGCGCTCTCGACATTGTCCATGGCCTCGACGAGATCGTAGATGCCGAACGGAATGGCGGTGACCAGGATGATGCCGAGGAATTCAAAGCCGGAGAAGACGTAGCCCACGGCGGGAATCGGCACCGAGAAGCCGAAATTGGCGAAGGCAGCGCCGACGCCCGCGATGCTCAACCCGCCGAGGCCGAGACCGAACAGGTTCGAGCCCCAGGCGATGATCATGCCGGCCGCGATCGCGACGAGGCCGGCGGGAATGCCGCGCCAGTACTTCACCCCGCCGAACCAGCTCACCAGGATGATGGCGAAGCAGACGAGACCGATCTGCGGCGTCATGTACATTTCGAGCGCAGGCCGCATCGAGATGAAGGTGACGGAGACGCCGGCGAGCGTGCCGAGCAGCGCCGCGCGCGGCGTGATTTTTCGAATGAAGGGGGCAATGAAGCCGCCGATCATGAGAATAAAACTCTGGAAGAACACCCAGACGAGGCCCGCCGACCAGCCCTTGAGCGGGTCGCCGGTCTTGAGCGTGATCGGCAGCATGATCACGAAGGTGACGATGAACATGTGCGGCACGCTGACGCCGGAGGGCAACGCGCAGACGTCGTTGCGGCCGGTCTTCTGGGCGAGCCGATAGGCGAGATACGCGTAATAGAAGGTGGAGAGGCACATCATCAGCCCAAGCGCGGGCAGGATGCGGCCGAACACCAGGCTGTCAGGCATCTTCAGGACGAAGCGCAACAGGCCCGTGAGCACCAGCATGTTGACGAGGATGTTGGTGCCGAAGCCAAAGAACGCGTTCCAGTCGCCCGATGTCCATAGTGCCGGCTTGAACTCGGACTTGTTCAGATCAGAACTGCCGGCCGTCCCCGTCAATGTGCTCATGATAATACCCCTGTGTGGTCTAAACCTTCATCGCCTCCAGTACTGCGGCCGAGTCAGCGACCCAGCCGAAGATGCCGCCTTGGGCCTTGATCATCTTCAGGCCCATTTCGTGAAACTCGGGGAAGTAGGATGCGCAGCCGTCGGACATGACGACGCAGCGATAGCCGCGGTCATTGGCCTCGCGCACGGTGGTGTTGACGCACACTTCGGTGGTGACGCCGCACACCAGAAGATTTTCGATGCCGTATTTCTCCAGCACGTCGGTGAGCTCGGTGGCGTAGAACGCGCCTTTTCCGGGCTTGTCGATCACGACCTCGCTGTCGAGCGGATAGAGCTCGGGAATGATGTCGTGGCCCGCCTCGCCGCGAATGAGGATGCGGCCCATCGGACCGGGATCGCCGATGCGCAAGGACGGCGCGCCGCGCTCGACCTTGGCCGGCGGCGCGTCGGAGAGATCGGGCAGATGGCCCTCGCGGGTGTGGATCACCAGCATGCCGGTGTCGCGCGCCGCCTTCAGCACCGCGCCGATCGGCTTCACCGCGCGCGCGAGCTGGCTGACGTCGTTGCCGAGCGTTTCACCGAAGCCGCCGGGCTCCATGAAGTCGCGCTGCATGTCGATGATGAGGAGCGCGGTGGCGGCCCAGTCGAGCTTGATCGGCTCGGGCTCGGCGTTGATGACGCCCAGTGTCGGCTTGCTTGAGTTCAACATGACGCCCGCCCCTCGCGAGAACTCTCGTTGCGGAGAGTTCTGCAAGCGGCGTGCCATTGTGTACAATGACGGCGAGGCGCGGGCGGCGGGGGAATTCGTTGCGCGGTCAGAAACTTAGGTGAGACGCGAACGCCTGCTTATTCCCTGTGCGACGGCCTTGCGGCGTGCATCTGCTCAAAGGATGAGCGGTCGCGAAGCTCGTTTCCTAGCGGACAGTATTTCCATACAGCCGCCGATACTCCTCCTCGTACGGCGCATAGGACTCCTTCAGCGTCGCCATGTTGAGCAGCATCGTCGCCACCAGCGTGCCCGTCTTGTCGAACACGCGCGTCCTGGCCCAGGCGCTTTCGGTGCGGCGGCTGCCGGACAGCGCGACCACCTCGCGCTCGATCTCGTAGTCTTCGTCGACGAAGAGCGGCCCCTTGACCAGGCGGATTTCCTGGTCGGCGAACAGGCCGACGGCCGGCCCCTTCGCCGGCAGCGAATCCTCCTTGGAGCGGTACTGGAACAGTACGCTCAGCATCTCCATCGGGATAACGGGCTTGCGCCACGGATTGTCGGCGGTCGCATAGTAAGACGAGCTCTCGGTGATGACCTCGAGCTTCTGCCTGAGGGAGAACGGATAGAGGTCGCCCATGTTCTGGTCGAACGCCATACGCACCGGCTGCCGCCTGCTCGTCTGCGCCACCTTGACGTCGCGCAGGATCACGGGATCGGCCAGCGGCTTGAGTTCGGTGAGGCGCGCCTCGAGCGCGGTCGCGGCGGCGGCATCGCCGACCGAGGCCGTGCCACGAAGCACCTCCGTGCCGTCGCGCTTGACCATCTGGATCTGGCACTGGCGCGTGCCCGGCAATGGCTTCGACAGGATCGCCTGCACCTCCTCGCCCTCGTAGCAGACGCTGCGGTAGTGCGCGGACAGGCAGCCGCTCTCGAACCAGGCTTGCCCCCAGAGCCGCGCGCCGAGCGGAGCGAACTGGCTGAAATGCGTAGGGCCCTCGATGGTGCCGCCCTTGAAGCCGAGCGTCTGCGCGGTCGCATCGTCATGGATCGAGGCATGGGCGTCGTAGGTCTGTGCCTGCAGCATCTGGCGCGGCTTACGCCACGGGCCGATCAAGGCTTCCGCGGTCTCGGTGATTTCGGTCTCGAACGCTTTTGCGGTCATCGGTCTTTCTCCACAGGCAGCCATGACTAACAGGACCGCCACGGATGCGGCCAGCGATATTGACTTCGCCGGTCCATGCCTTTGACTGTCACAATTCGCGTCGCGCAGCCGCAACTCCTTCCCGCAGCGCAAAATCCCGCCGAGCAAGACGACAAGGACTCCTGAAATGACGCTGATGCAGGTCGAGCTGGACGACAAATACCGGCTCGAATCGAAGCGGATCTTCCTGTCCGGTACGCAGGCGCTGGTCCGTCTGCCCATGTTGCAGCGCGAACGCGACCGGCTTCAGGGTCTCAACACCGGCGGCTTCATCTCGGGCTATCGCGGTTCCCCGCTCGGCATGTACGACCACGCGCTGTGGCGCGCGAAGTCTTTCCTCCAGCAGCACGACATCGCCTTCGTCCCCGGCTTGAACGAGGACCTGGCGGCGACCGCGGTCTGGGGCAGCCAGCAGGTCGGCCTGTTCCCCGGCGCCAAGGTCGATGGCGTGTTCGGCATCTGGTACGGAAAGGGCCCCGGCGTCGATCGCTCGGTCGACGCGCTCAAGCATGCCAATGCGGCGGGCACCTCGCTCAACGGCGGCGTGCTCGCGCTCGCCGGCGACGACCATGGCTGCCAGTCCTCGACGCTGGCGCATCAGAGCGAGCAGGTATTCGCGGCGGCGCTGATCCCCGTCATCAATCCGGCGACCTTGCAGGACTATCTCGACCTCGGCCTCCTCGGCTTTGCGCTGTCGCGCTTCTCGGGCTGCTGGGTCGGCTTCAAGGCGATCAGCGAGACCGTGGAAAGCTCGGCCTCGATCGACAGCGACCCCGAGCGCATCAAGATCGTCCTGCCCGATGATTTCGAGATGCCGCCCGGCGGCCTCAGCATCCGCTGGCCAGATCCGCCGCTCGAGGCCGAGAAGCGCCTGTTCGGACCGAAGATGGCCGCCGTGCAGGCCTTCGCCCGCGCCAATCGGCTCGATCGCATCGTGCTGGATTCGAAGCCGGCCCGGCTCGGCATCGTCGCGACCGGTAAGGCCTATCTCGACCTGCGTCAGGCCCTCGCCGATCTGGGCATCACTGACAAGGATGCGCAGGATCTCGGTCTTCGCATCTACAAGGTCGCGCTGACCTGGCCGCTGGAGGAAAGCGGCGCCAAGCGCTTCGCCGAAGGCCTGCAGGACGTGCTGGTGGTCGAAGAGAAGCGCGGCTTCATCGAAGACCAGCTGATGCGCATCCTCTACAACATCGATGCCTCGAAGCGCCCGACCGTCACCGGCAAGCGCGACGAAAGCGGCGCGCCGCTGCTGCCGAGCGAGGGCGAGCTGACGCCGACCATCGTCGCCGGCGCGCTGGTGAAGCGCCTGCGCAAGCTCGGCCATCACAGCCCGGTTCTGGAGCAGCGCCTCGCCCGGCTCGAGGCGTTCGACAATCCCGTCATCACCACCTCGCAGATCAAGCTCGCGCGCACGCCGTTCTTCTGCTCCGGCTGCCCGCACAATTCGTCGACCCGCGTGCCCGAGGGGAGCCGCGCCATGGCCGGCATCGGCTGCCACGGCATGGCGCTGAGCATGCCGACGCGCCGCACCGATCTGATCTCGCACATGGGCGCCGAGGGCGTGAACTGGATCGGCCAGTCGCCCTTCACCACCGAGAAGCACATCTTCCAGAATCTCGGCGACGGCACCTACACCCATTCGGGGCTGCTCGCGCTGCGCGCAGCGTCGGCCGCCGGCATCAACATCACCTACAAGATCCTCTACAACGATGCCGTCGCCATGACCGGCGGCCAGCCGGCCGAAGGCGCCTTCAACGTCGCGCAGATCGCACATCAGGTCTGGGCCGAGGGCGTCAAGCGGCTCGCGATCGTCTCGGACGATCCCAGCAAGTACCCCCAAGGCAATTACTTCCCGCAAGGCGCCACCATCCACCACCGCCGCGAGCTCGATGCCGTGCAGCGCGAGCTGCGCGACATCAAGGGTCTCACGGTCGTGATCTACGACCAGACCTGCGCCGCGGAAAAACGCCGCCGCCGCAAGCGCGGGCTCTATCCCGATCCCGCCAAGCGCGCCTTCATCAACGAGCTGGTCTGCGAGGGCTGCGGCGATTGCTCGCAGGCCTCCAACTGCGTCTCGGTGCAGCCGCTGGAGACCGAGTTCGGCCGCAAGCGCCAGATCGACCAGTCGAATTGCAACAAGGACTTTTCCTGCGTCGAAGGCTTCTGCCCCAGCTTCGTGACCGTCCACGGCGGCTCGCTCAAACGCATGAAGACGTCGGCGGTCGATTCCGGCCAGCTCTTTGCGGACCTGCCGCTACCGCCGGCGCGCGAACTGGACGGCCCCTACAACATCCTCGTCACCGGCATCGGCGGCACCGGCGTCATCACCATCGGCGCGCTGCTCGGCATGGCCGCCCATGTCGACGGCCGCGGCTGCTCCGCGCTGGACTTCACCGGCCTGTCGCAGAAGAACGGCGCGGTGATGAGCCATGTCCGCATCGCGCCGAAGCCGGAGGACATTTCCGCGGTCCGTATCACGACCGGCGGCGCCGACGTCATCCTCGGCTGCGACATGATCGTCTCGGCCGGTCCGACCGCGCTGAGCCGCGCCGAGCGCGGCGTGACAAAAGCCTACATCAACGCCGATTTGCAGCCGACCGCGAGCTTCGTGCAAAACCCCGATCTCGATTTCGAGATGGGAACGATGCAGACCGTGCTGCGCGATGCCGTCGGCGACAAGAACCTCGACATCATCGACGCCACCGGCATCGCCGCGGCGCTGATGGGCGACAGCATCGCGACCAATCCGTTCATGCTCGGCTTCGCCTTCCAGAAGGGCGCCATCCCGCTGTCGCTGGAGGCGCTGCTCCGCGCCATCGAGATCAACGGCGCCGCGATCGAGATGAACAAGCTCGCCTTCACCTGGGGCCGCCTTGCCGCCCACGACATGTCGCGGGTGCGCAGCGTGCTCCAGTTCAAGGCCAGGGCGGCCGCGCCGGCGAAATCGCTCGACGACATCATCGCGACCCGCGCCGAGTTCCTGACCGGCTACCAGGACAAGGCCTATGCCGACCGCTATCTCGCCGCGGTCGCCAAGGTGCGGAAGGCGGAGAGCGTTGCTTCGCCCGCATCCACGGAGCTGACCGAGGCCGTCGCGAAGAACCTGTTCAAGCTGATGTCCTACAAGGACGAGTACGAGGTCGCGCGGCTCTACACCGACGGCAGCTTTGCCAAGAAGGTGTCGGAGAAGTTCGACGGCGACTTCACGCTGAAGTACCATCTCGCCCCGCCGATCTTCGCCAAGCGCGACAAGGCAACCGGCCGGCTTCAGAAGCAGGAGTTCGGCGGCTGGATGCTTCACGCCTTCGGCGTGCTGGCCAAGCTGAAGTTCCTGCGCGGCGGCGCGTTCGATCCGTTCGGCCGCACCGAGGAGCGCCGCACCGAGCGGAAGCTGGTCGCGGATTATCTGGCCATGATCGACCAGCGGATCGCCGGGCTGAAAGCCGAGCAGATCCCGCTACTGGCACGGCTCGCGCGCGTGCCGGAAACCATCCGCGGCTTCGGCCACGTCAAGGAAGCCAACATCAAGCTGGCGGCGGCCGAGAAGGCGAGGCTCGAGGCGGAGCTGGACAACAGCCGCTTTGCGGCGGCGGCGGAGTAGTCGTCAGGGACGCAAGAATCTCACCACCCGTCATTGCGAGGAGCAAAGCGACGAAGCAATCCAGAGTCCCTCCGCGGAGGGATTCTGGATTGCTTCGCTGCGCTCGCAATGACGAGATTGTGGGACGCGCTCGCCATACATGCAATGTCATCGCCCGCGAAGGCGGGCGATCCAGTACGCCGAGGAAGTCGTGATTACGTCGATGGGCCGCGGCGTACTGGATGCCCCGGTCAAGCCGGGGCATGACAGCGGTGCGGATGGCTAGGCTGACGTCGTGGCGATGCCTGGCGCCACCTCCGCCACCGCCCCCTCCGCCAGATGCCGTCCCGCGACATACCCGAACGTCAGCGCCGGCCCCAGCGTGATGCCCGGGCCCGGATAATTGCCGTTCATGATCGAGCCCATGTCGTTGCCGCAGGTGTAGAGCCCCGCAATCGGCGTGCCGTCCTCGCGCAGCACGCGCGCCTGCGCATCCACCTTCATGCCGATCGCGGTGCCGAGGTCGGCGGGATAGATGCGCATGGCGAAGAACGGCGCGCGGAGGATCGGCGCGACGCAGGGATTCGGCTTGTATGCGGCATCGCCGAGATGACGCTGATAGACGGTGCTGCCGCGGCCGAATTCGGGGTCGCGGCCCTCCTTCGCAGCTTCGTTGTAGCCGGCAATCGTCGCCGCGAGCACGGAAGGCTTGATACCGATCTTCGCCGCCAGCTGCGCGACGTCAGGCGCCTCGATCAGCTCGCCGCTTGCGACATACCGGCGGACACTGCGCGTGAATGGCTTGATACGGCCGAGGCCGTAAGCCCACAGGAACGCGCGGTCGCAGATCAGGTAAAACGGCCGGTCCGGCTCGCCATTGCCGTCGCGCAGCATGGCAAGCACGAACTCGTGGTAGGATAGCGCCTCGTTGACGAAACGCCGGCCGGCCGCGTTGACGGCGATCACGCCGGGCTTGGCACGGTCGGTCACCGTATGCGGAAATACGCCGCGGCTGCCATCGGCGCGCCGGAACAGCGAGGCCGGCACCCAATAGGCCGGGCTGGTCGCGTCCGTGTTGAGCGCGGCACCAGCCGTCGCCGCGAGCCGAAGCCCGTCGCCCGTGCCCGACGTGTTCGTGGCCGAGACAAATCCGGCGGCGGGCGGGAAGAAGCGTTTGCGCAAAGTCGGATCGTGCGAGAAGCCGCCGGTCGCCAGCACCACGCCGCGGCGCGCCGCGATCAGGCGGTCGCGGGCGCCATGGCGGATCACAACGCCGGCGACGCGATCGCCCTGCATCGAGAGATCCTCGACATCCGCGCTGAACAGGATCTCGACCTGTCGCGCCAGCAGCGAGGCGTAAAGCCGCGCGGCGAGCGCATTGCCGAGATGTAGCGTCGTGCCGCGCGGACTGCGCAGCCGCTGCAGCGCGTAAGCGGAAACCAGCCGCGCCGCGCGCAAGGTCGAGCGCAGCGATTTTCCGACACGGCGCAGATGCGGAATGTCGAGCCGGTTGACCATCATCCCGCCGAACAGCGTGAACTCCGGCAGCGGCGGCCGCAGCCGCGCGAAGGCCTGGCCGAGCCGCGTGCCGTGGAAAGCCACCGGCTCGAGCACGCGGCCGCCCGACGTTGCGCCCAGCCGCTCCGGATAATAGTCCGGATAGACCTTCACTGGCTGGAGCCGCACCTCGGTGTTGGCCTCGAGCCAGGCGACGGCCTCCGGTCCGCGCGCAAGGAAGGCGGCGCGCAGGCCCGCATTGGCGGGTTCAGGCACCGTGCCCGACAGATATCGGACGGCATCCGTGATGCTGTCGGACAGTCCCGCCTCTTTCATTTTGGCATTGGCGGGAATCCAGACCATGCCGCCGGACCACGCCGTGGTGCCGCCGACGAAGGCTGTCTTCTCGATCACCAGCACGCGCAGGCCCTCGGCCGCGGCAACGGCCGCCGCCGTCATCCCACCGGCGCCGGCGCCGATCACGACGACGTCGTACGTCTCGTGCGCCGGCATCATGCGGCGGGTTTCCGGGAACGGGGCATGACACCGTCATACCCCGCCCGCGAGCTTGCAGCTAGCGCTGCGGCTTGCGCTCGATCGGATCGATGTCGATCGCCCGCAAGCGGCCGAGCCGCAGCACATCCATGGCCAGCCGCCGGCCGATCCGGTCGCGGTCGAGCACGCGGATCAGATCGTCGACGCCATTGATGTCGACACCGTCGAGCCTGATCACGACGTCACCGGGCAACAGGCCCGCCTTGGCCGCGGGGCCGTCAGGCTCGATCTGCATCAGCAGCGCGCCCATCTTGTTCTCGACGCCGGCCAGCACCGCATGCCGCCGCGGGACCGGCGCGGTCTGTCCGGCAACGCCGATATAGGCGCGGCGGACATAGCCGTGGCGGATGATCTCCGACAGCACGAACTGCGCGGTGTTGCTGGCGACCGCAAAACAGATGCCCTGCGCGCCGTTGATGATCGCCGTGTTGATACCGATCACCTCGGCATTCGACGACACCAGCGGACCGCCGGAATTGCCGGGATTGAGCGCGGCATCGGTCTGGATCACGTCCTCGATGGTGCGGCCGCTGACCGAACGGATCGAGCGGCCGAGCGCCGAGACCACGCCGGCGGTCACGGTCGATTCGAAGCCCAGCGGATTGCCGATCGCGATCACGAGCTGACCACGCCGCAGGCTCTTGGAGTTGCCGAGCGCGGCATAGGGCAAGTCGCGTACGCCATTGGCGCGCAGCAGCGCAAGATCGGTGTCGGGGTCGACGCCGAGCACCTGCGCATCGCCGACATGACCCTCGACGTCGCGCAGCCGGATCTCCTTGGACGTGCCGACCACGTGGCTGTTGGTGAGGACAAGTCCGTCCGGCGAGATCACGATGCCGGAGCCGAGCCCGCCGCGCTCGCGGCCGTTCGGCACCTTGGGACCGGTCTCGACGCGTACGACCGCCGGGCCGACGCGGTCGGTGACGTCGATCACGGCATTGGAATAGGCGTCCAGCAGCGCCCGGTCATCGGCCGGCGCAGCCGCTGTCGTTCGCGATGACGCGGCGTCATCGGCGATGTCTGAGGTGAAATCCAGCATGGCAAGAGTCCTTGAGGCTCACACAGATGGTGGCCTGTTCCCTGCCGCGCAAGTGTCCGCCGGGAGCGCAACGCTGCCCTGCCAGTGCTTGACTACCCAGATGGCTAGGTCGCCCGCCGCAGCGCGCCCGCCCTGGCCTTGACCGGATCGAGCAGCGACCAGTCGCCGTCGGGCAGCACATAGCCCTTGGGGAACGGCGCGCGCAGATCGAGCCCGAGCGAGCGCAGCACACGGTCGTCGCGGTAGTAGCATTGCAGGACGACGCGGACGAGCGTTGCGGCAGGCACACCCCCGGCTGACCGAAACTGCTGCGCGACACTCTCGCGCGCGGCAGCTTCGAGATCGGAGAGCGTCATGCCGGCGAGCCGCGCCAGATGGTCGAGCGCCGCCGCGACCGGCCTGGCGTCCCGGCCGAGGGTTGCGATGATGTCGGCCTGGATGATGTCGTCATCGGCGCCGGGGACGCGGTATTCCTCGCTCGGGGGAACGATCATCGCGGCGATGGTACGCAAGTCCTGGCGCTGCCGCGGCGTGAGGGTGATCTGCTCGGACATGTCGGTCCTCTAGTCGAACAAATTGGCGAGGCGCTGCTTCATCTGGTCGGCGATGTACAGCGCGAGGGCCTGGATGGTGGAGGTCGGGTTCACGCCGCCCGAGGTGACGAAGATGCTGCCGTCGACGATGAAGAGGTTCTTCACATCGTGCGTACGGCCCCATTCGTTGACGACGGAGCGCGAGGGGTCGATGCCCATCCGCGCCGTGCCGAGCAGGTGCCAGCCGCCCCAGGGGATCGGCGAGTTGACGCAGATGTCGGTTGCCCCGGCCGTCTCGAGAAACTCCCGGCCACGCGCCAGCGCATGCTCCATCATCTTCCGGCTGTTCTCGCTGATGGTGTAGTCGATCTTCGGCGCGGGAATGCCGTTGCTGTCCTTGAGGACCGGATCGAGCGTGACCTGATTATGCTCCTCCGGCAGATCCTCGCAGATCGCCGAGAAGCCGAGCCGATGGCCGTTGAGCTTGCGGAAGACGCGGTGGTGATCCTCGCCCCATGGCAGAATGCCCTTCTGCTCGCTGACCACGGCTTCAAACACCGGGCCCGCACCGCGCACGAACTGAACGCCATAGCCGCGCACGAAGCCGCGCGACAGGTCGGTGTCGTACCACTCCTTGCTCCATAGGCAGGTTGGCGGCGCGCGGTTCGAGTCGGTCGGCTCCTGCACATAGCCGTAGATCTGCGCATAGGGGTGGAACATCAGGTTCTTGCCGACGAGGCCCGACGAATTCGCAAGGCCGTTGGGGAAACGCCCCGACGCGGAGTTCAGCAGCAGGCGCGGCGTGCCGACGCCGTTGCAGGCGATGATGACGACATGCGCCGGCTGGAACTGCTCGACGCCGTCCTTGTCGTAATAGACCACGCCCGAGGCCATGCCGTTCTCGTCGGTGGTGATCTCGCGCACCCGGCAATGGGTGCGCAGCTCGACGCCGGCGCGGACCGCATGCGGCCAATAGGTGATGTCGGTTGAGGACTTTGCACCCTGCGCGCAGGCCGGCGTGCAATGGCCTAGATTGATGCAGCGCGCGCGGCCCTCATAGTCCATGGTCGCGACCGTGGTGTCCGACGGCCACCAGTGCCAGCCGCGTTCGTTCATGGCCTTGCCGATGATGGCACCGGACAATCCCATCGGCTGCTGCGGCATCGGCGGATGCGTCAATGGCGACAGGGGATCCCCCGACAGCCCCGACGTGCCCATCATGCGGTCGTTCTCTTCGAAGAACGGGGTCAGCGCGTCGTAGTCGATCGGCCAGTCGTCGGCGACGCCGTCGAGCGTCTTCACCTTGAAATCGGAGGGATGCAGCCGCGGCCAATGCGCGGTGTACATCACGGTCGAGCCGCCCACGGCATTGTAGTTCACGACCTTGATGGGCGAATTGTCGTCATTGATCGGATAGTCCTCGGGCCGGCCGCGGACATTGGGGCTCGACGACCACTCGCCGTAGAACTTGGCCTCCCAATCCCGGCCCGTGCTGGGATATTCCGCCGGGTTCATCCAGCCGCCCTGCTCCAGGCAGAGAATGTGCATCTTGGTCTCGGCCAGCGACCACGCCACCGCCGCGCCGGATGCCCCGGCGCCGATGATCAGGACGTCCACGGGATCTTTCATCGCAACCTTTTCCTCCCCTCGCCGCTTCCCGGGCGATTCGGCCTCTCGCGATCCGAAAAGGCTGCGCAAACGATAGGGTCAGAGCGGCGGCCGAGTAAAGCCGCGAGGCCGGAATGTCGCACTTCGCGGGGCGCAGACCATTGGTATCGCCACATCCGGATGCTAGGAACAGGGCGCACGAGCCATTGATAGCGAGACCTTATGTCCTTCCGGAATTTCTTTGCCGCCGCCCGCGCTTTTGCGCTCGTTTCGTTGTTCGCCCTGCCCGGCTTTGCGGTCATTTCGACCCCCGCCTCCGCACTGACCGCCGCCGCGGCCGTCCGCGACGGCAACTCGATCCAGCTTGGCGACGTCACCTACCGGCTCGACGGCGTCGACGCTCCCGAGCTGGACCAGGTCTGCATCGACGATCACGCCGATACCTGGACCTGCGGCATCGAGGCCCGCGACCAGTTGGCGAAGCTGATCAACAAGCGCTCGGTACGCTGCGACGACGTCGGCCCGGAAAAGAGCTTCGGCAAGCGCCACCGCGCCATCTGCACGGCCGAAGGCGACAAGACGACCTTGAACGAGCAACTGGTCAAGCTCGGCTATGCCATTGCCCGCGAGCCGATCAAGGCGAACGTCAAGCCAGCCGCGACCGACGCCAAGTCGGCGTCGGCCGGGATCTGGAAGGGCTGCTTTGTTGCACCGCAAGATTTCCGCACAGGCAAGAAGGACGGCGCGCTGCTGGGCGCAGCCTGCCGCGCCGACCGCGACAGGGAGATTCGCGCCGTGCTGTTTCCCGAGGAGCTGACGATGCCGCCGGGCTGCAGCATCAAGGCCAAGCTCGCGGTGCGCGCCCGCGTCACCGGCAATATCGGCATCTATCATCTGCGGGGCTGCCCCAGCTATCCCGCGACCACCAAGCCGGACCGCTGGTTCTGTTCGGAAGACGACGCTCAGGCTGCCGGCTTCCGCAAGGCCTACAATTGCCGCCGGCCAAAGTGAACAAGTGGTTCACGCAGCCGTGAGTGGTAGTCCGAGACCGTATTGATCCGGAATTGAACTTCGGCGGGAGATGCCCCATCTCTATAGGTACGCTAGCGCCTTGCGCGAGCGTTCCTTGGCAGCAATCCGGTTCGGATTGTGCTCGGGCGTTTCCTCCCTAGACTTGGGCCGCTTGTCATCCACAAGCGGCTCTTCTTTTTTGTGCGGACGTGAACGCCGATTTGCCGCGGCCGTCATGCCCGGGCTTGTCCCGGCCATGACGATCTAGCAACATCACCACATCAAAGTTTGCTCTGCTGCCGTCGGCGCGCGGCTACTGGCGCATCATGATCTGGTCCATCGGCGGCATGTTGGCGTTCAGGTTCGACATGATCCAGACGGTGCCGCCGACCACCAGGAACACCACCAGCAGACCGAAGGCCAGCGCCAGCACGTTGTTGGTGTTGTCAGGGCCTGTCGTTATGTGCAGGAAGAACACCAGGTGCACCCCCATCTGCGCGATCGCGAGCACGATCAGCGCGACCGGGATCGAAGGCTGCCAGACCAGATCGGTGCCGGCGATGAAGAACGATGTCGCGGTGAGCAGAAGCGCCAGGGCGAGGCCGACGACATAACCCAGAATGCGCTCGCCGACACTGTGTTGCTCGTCCTCGCCCGGTGCGAGGTCGCGTTCGGCATGAACATGCGCCTGATCGCTCATGCGGCACTCCCGAGCAGGTAGACGACGGAAAAGACTCCGACCCAGATGATGTCGAGCGCATGCCAGAACAGCGCAAAGCACATCATCCGGCGCAGAACGTCGGCGCGAAAGCCCTTGGCGAAGACCTGGGCCATCATGGTGAGCAGCCACAGCACGCCGGCCGACACATGCAGGCCGTGGCAGCCGACCAGCGAGAAGAACGACGACAGGAAGGCGCTGCGCGTGGGGCCATAGCCGCGCGCGATGAGGTCGGCGAATTCCCTGAACTCGATGGCGAGGAAGATCAGTCCGAGCACGCAGGTCACGGTCATGCCGAGATAGAACCAGAACCGGTTGCGCACGTCGGCCGCGATGCTGGCCATGCCGCAGGTGAAGCTCGACAGCAGGAGACAGACCGTCTCGATCGCGACGTTGCGCTGCTCGAAGATCTCCGCGCCGCTGGGGCCGCCGGCGGTCTGGCCGTGCAGCACCGCATAGGCCGCGAAGAAGCAGGAGAACATCACGATGTCGGAAAGCAGGAAGACCCAGAAGCCATAGGCCGTCACGATCCGCTTCGATGCAGGCCCGGGATGTTCGATGACGACCCCGATGTGATGGGGATCGGCATGCGCGCGGCCGGCGGTTGCGGTCATCGACATCAGATCGCCCCCGCCATGCTGACGAGGCTGCGCCGTTCCTCGAGATTGACGCGGTCGATGCGGGCGACCTCCTCGGCCGGAATGACGTATTCGTCATGGTCGCGCCAGGCGAACACGACGAAGGTCGCGAACGCGCCGAGGCCGCCCAGGATCACCATCCACCAGATGTGCCAGATCAGCGCAAAGCCCATGATGGTGGCGAAGAACGCGCAGACGAAACCGGTCGGCGAGTTCCTGGGCATCTCGATGTCGTGATATTCGGGGTCCTCATGCTCCAGCGATTGCTGCTGCGCGCGGACCTTCATGTCCCAATAGGCGTCCTCGCCGCGGACATCCGGATGGAAGGCGAAGTTGAACACCGGCGGCGGCGACGAGGTCGCCCATTCCAGCGAGCGGCCGTCCCAGGGATCGCCGGTGCGGTCGCGCAATGCCTCGCGGTTGCGGATGCTGACCACGAGCTGCATGATCTGGCAGATCACGCCGATCGTCAGCACGGCCATCCCCATTGCCGCGACGATCATCCAGGGCCGCCATGCCGCGACGTCGTAATGCTGCAGGCGCCTGGTCATGCCGAGCATGCCGGCGATGTAGAGCGGCATGAAGGTGACGTAGAAGCCCGTGAAGGTGAACCAGAACGCGGCCTTGCCCCAGCGCTCGTCGAGGCGGAAGCCGAATGCCTTCGGGAACCAGTACTCGAAGCCGGCAAAGGCCCCGAACAGCACGCCGCCGATGATGACGTTGTGGAAATGCGCGACCAGGAACATGCTGTTGTGAAGCATGAAGTCGGCCGGCGGCACCGCGACCAGCACGCCGGTCAATCCGCCGATGATGAAGGTGACCATGAAGCCGACCGACCACAGCATCGGCGTCGCGAAGCGGATGCGGCCGCCATACATCGTGAACAGCCAGTTGTAGATCTTCACCCCGGTCGGTATCGCGATGATCATGCTGGCGATGCCGAAGATGGCGTTGACGTTCGGTCCTGCGCCCATCGTGAAGAAATGGTGCAGCCAGACCATGAAGGAGACGACGCAGATCGCCATGGTCGCGAGCACCATCGAGCGGTAGCCGAACAGCGCCTTGCCGGAGAAGGTCGACACCACCTCGGAGAAGATGCCGAACGCCGGCAGCACAAGGATGTAGACCTCGGGGTGCCCCCAGGCCCAGATCAGGTTCATGAACATCATGACGTTGCCGCCGGCTTCGTTCGTGAAGAAGTGGAAGCCGAGATAGCGGTCGAGCAGCAGCATCGCGAGCGTCGCGGTGAGGATCGGAAACGCGGCGACGATCAGGAGATTCGAGGCCAGCGTGGTCCAGCAGAACATCGGCATGCGCAGATAGTTCATGCCCCTGGTGCGCAGCTTCAGCACAGTGGTCACGAGGTTGATGCCGGCCACCAGCGTGCCGACGCCGGAGATCTGCAGCGACCAGGCGTAATAATCGACGCCGACGCCGGGCGAATAGGACAGCCCCGACAGCGGCGGAAAGGCGAGCCAGCCGGTGCGCGCGAACTCGCCGACCACCAGCGAGAGATTGACCAGCAGCGCGCCGGTCGCGGTCAGCCAGAAGCCGACCGAATTGAGCGTCGGGAACGCGACGTCGCGGACGCCGAGCTGGAGCGGCACGATCAAATTCATCAGCCCGATCACGAATGGCATCGCCACGAAGAAGATCATGATGGTGCCGTGTGCCGAGAAGATCTGGTTGTAATGCTCGGGCGGCAGATAGCCCTGCGACTGGAAGGCGACCGCCTGCTGGATCCGCATCATGATGGCATCGCTGCCGCCGCGCAGCAGCATCACCGAGGCCAGCAGGATGTACATGACGCCGATGCGCTTGTGATCGACGCTGGTGATCCATTCATCCCAGAGATAGGGCAGATGCCCCTTCACCACGACCCAGATCAGCACCGCGAGGATCGCGACCAGCACCACCCCGCCCGCGATGAGCGGAATCGGCTGGTCGAACGGAATGGCCGACCAGTCGAGCTTACCGAGCATCGTGGCCTCCACTGTGCGGCCGGCCGGCATCGGATAGCAACTCCGGCCCGGGCCCCGGGGGAATGTGCTGGGTCGCGATCAGGTCGAACAGGCGCGGGTCTGCGAGACGAAAGGTCAGCCGGCCGCGTTCGATGCCCTGCTGCATCAGCTTCTTGTAGCTCTCCTCGTTCAGCACGGCATCGGACTTCGCCGTCGTCGCCACCCAATCCGGAAAGGCGAGCGGCGAGATCACGTTGACGTCGAACATCATGTCGGGAAAGCCGTCGCCCGAGAAATGCGCCGACAGACCCTGCAGCTTGCCCTCGTTGTCGGCGCGCAGGTTCAGCCGCGTCACCATGCCGTTCATGGTGTAGATCATGCTGCCGAGCTGCGGGATGAAGAACGTGTTCATTACGCTCGACGACGTCAGCTGGAAGTTCAGCTCGGCGCCGGCCGGCACCGTCAGCGTGTTGACGGTGGCGATACGCTGGTCGGGATAGATGAAGAGCCACTTCCAGTCGAGCGAAACGGCCTGGATGCGCACCGGACTGCCGGTGCCGGGAACGGGCGCTGCGGGATCGAGCTGGTGCGAGCCGATCCAGGCGACGCCGCCGAGCAGGATCACGGTCAGCGCGGGGATCGACCACACCACCATCTCGACCCGGCCGGAATAGACGAAGTCGGGCTGGTAGCGCGCGCGCGTGTTCGATGCGCGAAACCAGAACGCAAAGGCCAGGATCGCGAAAATGGTCGGGACCACGATCACGAGCATGATGAAGACGGAATCGACCAAAATGGTGCTGTTGGCCGCAGCCACAGGGCCTTGTGGATCGAGCAGATTCATCGGCAAGCCACTGGCGGTTGGGAAGCCCCCGGGGCAAGCGTAGAGCAAGAAACGCCCCGCAACAAACGCAGTTGTATCAGGACGGTTCCGAAAGCCGTCTTCCAGAACCGCCCGATCCCGCGCGGCGGCATGCAATTCCGCGCGATATCAATGACATCCGCGCTGGGCCATCGGGCTTCTCTCCCCTCCACGGGGTTGCTATCGTCGGGAAAAAACAGCGGGATGGAAACGAGATGCGGGGGCCCGAGGATGATGCCGGCCTCGCCGGCAAGGTGGCGCTGATCAGCGGCGGTGGTGCTGCGGGTGACGGCATCGGCAACGGCCGCGCTGCAGCAATCCTGCTCGCCCGCGCCGGCGCGAAAGTGCTGGTGGCCGATCGCGACCTCAAGCTCGCCGAACGTACCGTGGAGATGATCGCCGCCGAGAGCGGAACCGCCGCAGCACATGGCGGCGATGTCACCAGCGAGGCCGATTGCAAGGCACTCGTCGAGGCCGCGCTCGACCGCTGGGGCCGGCTCGACTTGCTCGACAATAATGTCGGCATCGGCAGTCGTGGGAGCGTCGTGGACGAGACGCCCGAGCAGTACCGCCGCGTCATGCAGGTCAACGTCGAGACCATGTTCCTGCTCTCGAAGCACGCGATCCCCGCCATGATCAGGACCGCGAAGGGCGGCGCCATCGTCAACATCTCCTCGATCTCGGCGCTGCGGCCGCGCGGGCTGACGACCTACACGACGTCGAAGGCCGCGATCATCGGATTGACGCGCGCGATGGCGGTCGACCACGGCCTCGACAACATCCGCGTCAACTGCATCTGCCCGGGACCGATGTACACGCCGATGGTCTACGCCCGCGGCATGAGCGAGCAGGCCCGCGCCAATCGCGCGAAGGCTTCCCTGCTCAGGACCGAAGGCACCGGCTGGGACGTCGGCCATGCCGTCAAATTCCTGCTCAGCGATTTCGCCCGCTACATTACCGGCCAGGTGCTGGTGGTCGATGGCGGCGTGACGCTGCAGGCGCCGGAACGCGAGTCACAACAACACTGACGAGGGACATACTGACATGGCACGCCTGCCCTATCTCGAGGCCGACCAGGTCGCGCCCGAATATCGCGACATGCTCAAGCGCAACACCAACCTGCACAAGCTGCTGGTCAACTCGCCGGATATGGCCCGCGCCTTCAACGGCATCGGCGGCTATATCCGCTTCCAGAGCAAGCTCGACCCGCGCCTGCGCGAGCTTGCGATCCTCCAGGTCGGCTGGCTGGAGAAGTCGGAATACGAATTCACCCATCATGTGAAGATCGGCAAGGAGTTCGGCGTCACCGACGACGACATCGCCGGCCTGATGGCGGAGACCGCAGGCAAGCCATCGAAACTGGAGCCGCTCGCAAAAGCGATCCTGCAGGGCGCCCGCGAGATGGTGCGCGAGCTCGCGATGTCGGATGCGACCTTCGCCGAGATCAGGAAAGACCTCTCCGACGAGCACATGGTGGACCTCGTCCTCACCATCGCCTTCTATTGCGGCGTGGTCCGCGTGCTCGCCACCATGAAGATCGACAACGAGCCCTATTACAAAGAGGTACTCCAGCAGTACGCGATCCCGGGGGTGAAATGACATGCGCCTGAAGGACAAGATTGCGATCGTCGTCGGCGCCGGCCAGAGTCCCGGCGAAGGCATGGGCAATGGTCGCGCCACGGCACTCACCTTCGCGCGCGAGGGTGCCAGGGTTCTGTGCGTCGACCATCATCTGGAGTCGGCGCAGGAAACGGCGGCGATGATCGCCGCGACGGGCGGCACCGCCGCGGCCTTCAAGGCCGATGTGACGAAGTCTGCCGACATCAAGGCGATGGTGGCGGACGCGCAATCGCGCTGGGGCCGGATCGACGTGCTGCACAACAATGTCGGCGTCAGTCTCTCCGGCGGCGACGCCGAGCTGCTGCAAATCACCGAGGAAGCGTTCGACCGGATCGTCGCCATTAATCTGAAGAGCTGCGTTCTCGCGGCAAAAGAGGTGATCCCGATCATGCGCGCGCAAGGAAGCGGCGCCATCATCAACATCTCGTCCATGGCCGCCATCACGACCTACCCTTACGTCGCCTACAAAGCGACGAAGTCCGCGATGATTGCCTTCACCGAACAGCTTGCCTACCAGAACGCCGAATACGGCATCCGCGCCAACGTCATCCTGCCCGGCCTGATGAACACGCCAATGGCGGTCGACACCCGCGCCCGCGAATGGCACAAGACCCGCGCCGAAGTCGAGGCCGAGCGCGACAGCAAGGTGCCGCTGCGCAAGAAGATGGGCACGGGCTGGGACGTCGCGAACGCCGCGCTGTTCCTGGCGTCGGATGAAGCGAACTTTATTACCGGCGTGACGCTGCCGGTGGACGGCGGGGCGAGTGTGAGACGGGGGTAATTGCAAGGACGCTGACTTCCCTTCTCCCCTTGCGGGAGAAGGTGGCGCGAAGCGCCGGATGAGGGGTATCTATCCACGAACTCAAATTGCGAGAGGGACTCGCGGACAGAGACCCCTCACCCGTCTCGCCGCTCCGCGGCGAGCCACCCTCTCCCACAAGGGGAGAGGGTTAAAGCGTCACTGCCGCACGCTTGTCACCCGCCAGATCGTGCCGTTGCCATCCTCCGACACCAGCAACGATCCATCCTTCGCCACTGCGACGCCCACCGGCCTGCCCCACACCTCGGTGTCGCTCACCACGAAGCCCGTGACGAAATCCTCGTACTCGCCGGTCGCCTTGCCGTCCTTCATCTTGATGCGGATCACCTTGTAGCCGGTGCGCTTCGACCGGTTCCAGGAGCCGTGCTCGGCGGCGAAGGCCTCGCCCTGATATTCGGGCGGAAACTGCGAGCCCTGGTAGAAGGTCATGCCGAGCGAGGCCGAGTGCGGCTGGATCAGCACGTCGGGCACGGTCACCTTGTCCTTGATATCAGGCCGCGCGCCGGCATGGCGCGGATCTTCGTTGCTGCCGATATAGAACCATGGCCAGCCGTAGAACGCGCCCTCCTTCACGCTGGTGACGTAGTCCGGCACGAGATCGTCGCCGAGACCGTCGCGCTCGTTGGTCGAGCACCAGGGCAGCGCGGTCTGCGGCTGAATTGCGAGACCGACGCAATTGCGGATGCCGGTGGCGTAGATCTTCCGCTCCTTGCCATCAGGCGTGAAGGCCAGCACCGCGGCGCGCTCGAGCTCGCTGGCCCATGTCGCGCCGAGCGGCTGCGCCTTCGACCATACCTCCAATCCGCCGGGCGGCGTGCCCATGCCCTCGGCGACATTGCTGAGCGAGCCGACCGAGACCAGCATGCGCTTGCCATCCGGCGTGAAGACGATGTCGCGCGTGGAATGACCGCCGTCATGCGGCAGGCTGGCAACGACCGTCTCCGCCTTGCCGCGAGCCTTGAGATCGCCGGCCTGATAGGGAAAGCGGACGACGCTGTCGGTGTTGGCGACATAGACCCACTGCGGATTGTCGCCGCTTGGGAAGAAGGCGATGCCGAACGGCTGCCGCAAGCCGCTGGCATAGACCTCGTTGGTCGCGGCCTTGCCGCCCTCCCCGGTGCGCAGCACGCGGACGCTGCCCGCCCGCGTCTCCGCGACGAAGACATCGCCGTTCGGCGCCACACGTAAGATGCGCGGCGCGCGCAGGCCCTCGGCGAACAGCTCGATCCTGAACCCCGCCGGCACCTGCGGCGAGGCATCCGGCGGCCGCGGCACCACGCGCGCGGAGCTCGCAACCGAGCGTGTTGCGCCCGGTCGCACCAGATCCTGCGGCCGGATCAATCTGACCGTGCCCGGCTTGTCGGTCTGCCAATCGCCGTAAGCGTCCTTGCCCTGCAGGACCGGCTCGGCCTGCGCAATAGCCGCACCCGCGACCAGTACGGCCACGGACAACACAGCAGTCGACATCCTGTTTTTCACGTCGTCTTCCTTTCGGCCTGCCTCGTCCGCGGCATCAACGCGGATCGCCCGCAACTGGTCCGCGACAGGCAAGACACCTGCCGCGTCCCACATCAGCTCATGCCCGCATGATGTGCATGGGCCGCAGCCCATCGTACTGGAAAACAGCGCCGATAGGTGCGACACATTGCAAGGGAGCGGCCGCGATTGCGGTCATGAATGTTGCGGCGTCCATGTCGCACCTGTTGGGGTGATCATGTGGGGATCCATCATATCGGAATGGGCCAGCCTGCTGCTCCGCTGGTTGCATGTCGTGGCGGCGATCGCCTGGATCGGAAGTTCCTTCTATTTCATCGCCCTCGACCTCAGCCTCAAGCCGAGGGGTGACCTGCCGGACGGCGTGCAGGGCGAGGCCTGGCAGGTCCATGGCGGCGGCTTCTACCGGATCATGAAATATCTCGTCGCCCCCGGCCAGATGCCGGACGAGCTCACCTGGTTCAAATGGGAGGCCTACACCACCTGGCTCTCGGGCTTCGCGCTGATGGTGGTGGTGTATTATCTCGAGGCCGATCTGTTCCTGGTCGACAAGTCGATCCTCGACCTCACGCCGTTCCAGGCCGGGCTGTTCAGCTTCTTCAGCCTCGCGCTGGCATGGCTGCTCTATGAGGCCGCCTGCCGCAGCGGGCTCGCACAGCGCGAGCTGCCCTTCGCGATCGGCGGCTATCTGTTCCTGGTCGCGCTGACCTATGCATTCACCCACGTGCTGAGCGGCCGCGGCGCCTTCAACCAGATCGGCGCGATCATCGGCACCATCATGGTCGCGAACGTCTTCACGCTGATCATCCCGAACCAGAAGAAGATCGTGGCGGCGCTGATCGCGGGGAGAGCGCCCGACCCCAAGCTCGGCAAGGCCAGCAAGGAGCGCTCGGTCCACAACAACTACCTGACGCTGCCCGTGGTCGTGCTGATGATCAGCAACCACTATCCCCTGCTCTACGCCACGCGCTTCAACTGGATGATCGTCGCGATCATCCTCGCGCTGGGACCGGTGATCCGCCACTTCTTCAACGAGGGTCATGCCGGGCGGAAATCACCATGGTGGGTCTGGGGTGTCGCCGCGATCGGTGTGATCGCGATCCTCTTCCTTTCCGCCGCCGGCCCGCGCGAGGTGAAGACCGGCGCGCTGCCGGCGCCGGTCACAGTCGCCAATGTCGAGGAGATCGTGATGTCCCGCTGCAGCATGTGCCATGCGGCCGAACCGGTCTGGGCCGGCATCGTCACCGCACCGAAGGGCATTTTGCTCGACGCGCCCGAGCACATCCAGCGCAATATCCGCCTGATCGGCCGCGTCGCCGCTTGGTCCACCGCGATGCCGCCCGGCAATATCACGGAAATGACCAGCGAGGAGCGCGCCATCCTCGCCGCCTATATCGAGCAGGCTCGCTGACGCCATCGCGTGTCGGCAGGGCTTTTCGCGGAATGAAATTTCCGCATCTCCCGCCGATTTGAAAATGACTCGATCGATTATCCAGCGTAGATAGGGACATCGGCCGCTCGTGCCGCTCAATCCGTCTGCCGCGGGGAAATCACAGTGGCCCTCAAGAACGTCATCGGTATCGACCACGCCGTGGTCATGGTGAAGGACCTCGACAAGGCCGCCGAGAACTATCGGCAGCTCGGCTTCACGATCTCGCCGCGCGGCACCCATAGCGCGCATATGGGCACCGGCAATTACACCATCATGTTCGACCCCGATTACATGGAGCTGCTCGGCGTGCTCGTGGCGACCGAGCACAACGCGCCCGCGCGCGCCTTCGTGGACAGGCACGGCGAAGGCATCGAACGCATCGCCTTCACCGCGATCGATAGCGCGGCCGGTGCCGAGGAGATCCGTGCGCGCGGCCTGACGCCGGTCGGCCCCACCGATTTCGAACGCCCCGTGACGCTGCCTGACGGTACGATCTCGGCGGCCAAGTTCCGCACCTTCATGTGGCCGACCGCCGAGGCGCCCGGAGGCGTACGCATCTTCGCCTGCCAGCACAAGACCCGGGAGACCGTCTGGATTCCCGAGCTCATGAAGCACGCCAACGCGGCGAGGCGCATCAAGCAGACGCTGATCGCAACGCCCGAGCCCGCGCAGGAGGCCGCACATCTCGGCCGGCTGATCGACCGCGAGCCGAAGGCGGAGGCCGACGGCGCCGTGACCGTACCTTCTGGCGGCGAGCGCGCCGACTTCGTCTATCTGACGCTGGACCAGCTCGGAAAGCGGTACCCCGGCGTGCCGCTCGCGGGCCTCTCCGAGCGCGGCGGCGCGGCGCTGGTGCTCGTCAGCGGCGATCTCGGGGCGACCGAGAAGGCGCTGGGTTCGGCCGCGGTGCGGAGCGGACCTGCGATCTGCGTGCCGCCGGCCAAGGCCAACGGCACCCTGCTCGCCTTCGTTGCCGGCTGATTTTAACCAATTCTTTAACGTGTGTTTACCCGGCGGCTTTAGGATTCCCGGCAGTCCAAGCCGTCCGGAACCAAGCGCATGTTCAAAGAGGGATCGCCGATCGCCTATGACGCGCCGGCCGAACTGAAGAAGTGGCCGTCGCTGAAGGGCGAGAGACAGAAGGACAGAGGTCCGCCCTATCTCGTCTACAACGGCACGCTCGCCGACTGCGTCCGCGAGCTCATGGACAAGCCGATCAAGGGTATCTCGCTCTACGACATCATGACGAAGCCGCAGGCCGCCTTCGACCAGGCCGTGCTGTCGCCGGGCGATGCCGCCGAGATCGCGATGCGCAAGGATTTTCCGAAGGCGTAAGCGCCGCCGGTTTTACCTGCAATATCGTTCTTCGCGCCACGGCCCCGTAGATCCGCGGGCGGATGCAGCTTGTTCTGCGGCGGGAACACCGTACTAACACCGCCCGCCCTGCGGAATCGCAGCTTCGCCGCAATTACGGTTAATGAAGTCCTCGTCACCGGCCGGCGCCGGGCGTTCCCCCACAGTTCGAGGACTCTTCCCGAGATGCGATTTCTCGTCGCGGCTTGCGCTGCGTTTCTGATCTTGATGTGCGACGTGGGCTCGACGACGTCCCGGCACGCAGACAACATCGACGATTCCCTTCCGAAGGCCGATCGCGGGCCTTCTCTGGTTCCGCTCGTCGAGCTCTTCCTCGCAAGCGTGCAGGCCATCGAACTCGCAAACGCACGCGCGGCCTACGAGGAGACGATCGAGCCGCCGCGCGCGGTCGAGACCATCGTGCTGGCTCCGGCTTCTCCGACTGAGAGATTCTGCTACGCGCTGCGGGAAGCCGCCGAGGCCAGCGGCATTCCCGTGCCGTTCTTCGCGCGCCTGCTCTGGCAGGAGAGCCGCTTCCGCTCCAACGAGGTCAGCCCCGCCGGCGCGCAGGGCGTCGCACAATTCATGCCTGAGACGGCCGCCGAAGTCGGCCTCGACGATCCCTTCGATCCCATGAAGGCGTTGCCGGCATCGGCAAAGTTCCTGCGCAAGCTCCGCGACGATTTCGGCAATCTCGGTCTCGCCGCGGCCGCCTACAATGCAGGGCCCGGCCGCATCCAGAAGTGGCTGGCCAGGGAGAGCGAACTGCCGCGCGAGACGCGCGACTATGTCCGCATCATCACCGGCACCAGGGCCGAGGACTGGACCGAGCGTTCGGAAGCTCTCGCAATCAGGATCGACCTGCCGCGCGAAGCGCCGTGCGAAGGCATCGGAAGCCTGTCGAAGTCGAAGGACGTCGCCTGGGTTCCGGTGAACCTGACGCCCTCGGTCGTCACCATCATGCGCAGGGCCAAGCAGCTTGCGGCACGGCTGTCGGCCAACCGCGCACGCAAGCGGTTTGCGTCCCTGCTGCGCAAGAGTGCTTCAGGGCATGGTTCGGCACATGGCAAGGCGCGCAGCATGATTGCGGCGCGCGCGACAAAGGGCGCAAAGATGCGCACCATCCGCGTGGCATTGCGCGAACGATCCTCGAGCTAACTCACACCGGCTGATCGTCGTCCGTCACCGGCGAGGTCACGACCAGGAACACGAGGTCGGTCAGGCCTGAGTTCGAGATCGCATGCTCGACGCCGGGCGGCAGGAAGATCACATCGTGCTTGCGCACGACATGGTTCCTGCCGGCGATCTCCATCAGCCCTTCGCCGTCGAGCACGTGATAGACCTGTTCCTGCACCTTGTGATGATGGCGCGCGACATAAGCCATCGGCTGGTACATCGAGATGCGGTAGTCGATGCGGCGCGAGCCGGCCGTCTCCGGCATCACCAGCGGCTTCGACAACGCCCCGCCAAAATGATTGGGGAATTCGCGCCAGGGCACTTCGGCGATATTGCGGATGAAGGCACCGCTGCTGTCCTCGATCATCGTCCTGCTCCTAGTTCACCAGCGCGCCGCCGTCGACATAGACGATCGAACCCGTGGCAAATCCGTTGCTCATGAAGCTTCCGATCTGCCGGGCGATGTCCTCGGCCATGCCGACGCGGCCGACCGGCAGGGCCGCCGCCGTCTTCGCCAGCATCTCCTTGCGCGCCGCCTCCGGCATCGCCGCCCGTATCGGCGTATCGATCACGCCGGGCGACACCGCGTTGACGCGCACTGGCGCAAGCTCGAGCGCGAGCGCGCGGGCCAGCGACTCCAGCGCACCATTGGCCGCGCTGATGATCGCCGAGTTCGGCCGCGGCCGGACGCTGAGGAAGCCGGTGACCAGCGTCAGCGAGCCGCCCGGCCGGATATCCGCTTCGCGCGCCACGCGCCAGGCGCCCCAGAACTTTCCTTCGATCGTCGCGCGCACGTCCTCCATCGCAACCGTCTTGAACGGTCCTGTGCGAAGTTGCGCCGCCGTCAGCACGACGTGATCGACCGGGCCGGTGCGGCGGAACAGGTCAGCGACGCTCTGGTCGCTGGTGACGTCGGTCGGGATCGCCATCACCGTGAGCCGCTCGGCAACGGGATCGAGCTTGGCCGCGCTGCGCGAAGCAATGATCACGTCCGCGCCTTCCTTCTTCGCAAGCTCCGCCGTGGCAAGGCCGATGCCTGAGGAGCCGCCGATCACGACGACCTTCTTGCCTGCGAGCGTCATTTCCATCTCCCCGATATGTTTCTTGATTGATAAATCCGGGATCAGCCCGGCTGGAAGCGCGTGCCGATGCCTGCCTTGCTCTGGCCGAGGCCCGGCAGCTCCCAGACGCCCGCACCGGCGGGATTGACGTCGGCTGCAATGTCGACGTCGATCAGATACGGCCTGTTGGCGGCGATCCCCTTGCGGATGGCCTCGCCGATGTCGCCGGCGCGATCGACCCGAACCCCTTCGACGCCGCAGGAGCGCGCCATCGCCGCGAAATCGGGATTGTAACGCTCGCCCGTTTCGGGATGCCTGAAGTCGGTGGCAAGCTCGCGCCCACCGAGATAGCCGCGCTGCAGCCCACGGATCGAGGCATAGGCGTAATTGTTCCAGACCACCCAGACCACGGGCAGATTGTATTCGACCGCCGTGCCCAGCACGTTGGCGTGCATGAAGAAGGCGCCGTCGCCGCACACGGACACGCAGGGACGATCGGGCGCAGCGAACTTCGCGCCCATCACGCCGGCGACGCCGAAGCCCATCGGGCCGAATCCCATCGAACCGATCAGCGAATCCGGCCGCTTCGGCTTGCAGAAGCCGAGCAGCCAGTTGTGGTGCACGCCGATGTCGGAGACCAGGATCGCATCCTCGGGCAGCGCCTTGTCGATCTCGGCGGCCGCGCGCTGCGGATTGATCGGCGTGGTGTCGTCGGAGAAGCCGGGCGCGACGAACTTGTCCCACTCCTTGCGATAGGTGTCGATCTGCGCCAGCCACTTCTTGCGCGCGTCGGACTTCCCAGAGAGGTTGTCGCGGCGGTCGAGCTCGGCATGCACCTGCCGCAGGAAGGTGCGGACGTCGGCCATCAAGCCCAACGCAACGGGATAGTTGCGGCCGATCTCCTCGGGATCGATGTCGACATGGATCAGCCTGGTCGGCGGGATCGTGAAGGAATAGCCAGGAATCCAGGAACTGGATGTGCGGTCGTCGAAGCGGACGCCGAGCGCGAGCAACACGTCGGCCTGACGCGTCGCATGATTGGCCTGGTAGTGCCCGGCGCGCGCGACGAGACCGAGTGCGAGCGGATGATTGACGTCGAGTGCGCCAAGGCCGCTTGCCGATGCGGCCACCGGGATCTGAAGACGCTCGGCGAGCTTGCGCAGCTCGTCGGCCGCACCGCCATAGCGCACGCCCTGCCCCACTAGCATGACGGGACGTTCTGCCGACAGCAGCATGTCGACGGCCTTCTCGACGCCGTCAGGATCGGCGCCGCAGCGGCTGGAGATATTGGCGTTCCACTCGATCGCCTTCGGCGCCTCTTCGGCGGCCGATTCCATGAACACGTCGAAGGGCACGTCGACCACGACCGGCCCCGGCCGTCCCGTTACCATCGTCTTCCACGCCTGCCGCACCGCGAGCGGCACCATCTCGCCGCGCGTCGGCTGAAACACCTTCTTGCAGATCGTGCGCACCGTGGAGGGAAAGTCGGCCTGATGGTGCCGGTACATCTCCTGGAATGCGCCGCGGTTGAACTGGCTGGTCGGCACGTTGCCGGTAATCGCCATGAACGGCACGGAATCGAGGAAGGCGTTCGCCAACGAGATCGGCAAATTCGCCGAACCCGGCCCGCAGGAGGTGAAGGTCGCGGTCGGCCGGCCGGAGACGCGGTAATAGACGTCGGCCATGAAGCCGGCGACGCTCTCGTGGTGCACGGAGATCGTCTTGATCTCGGAAGAACGCTCGTACAGCGCGTCGATGAACTGGATGTTGCCGTGGCCGCAGAGCCCGAACACCTGCGGCACTTTCTCCTGGATCAGATAATCGACAATGACCTGCGCACCGTTGAGCATGTTCTTCGACATCAACCCGTCTCCCTCTCGGCCCACGACTTCTTGTGGACCGATGCGGAGGAACGCGGCCGGTCATCGCTGGGCCGTGGGCACCGTATTTCTCATAATGCTGTACGTCAATTTATATTGTGATAGCCTGCCAGCTCGAGGAGACGCCGGGCTCCGCCCTCGGCCGCGCCGGTTGCGTGCTAGTCTCGCAATAACGGAGTCACGACGATTCACGAGAAGGGGGCCTTGTCCTTGAAATCGCGCACCAAGCCGACGACCGGCGAAAAGCCAGTGAGCCCGCGCAAGGCCGCGGTCGCCAAACTGGTCCCCGCTCCGCGCGCCGAGGGCGACGTCGAGGCCGACGACAAGCAGCGCGGCGGCGGCGTGCAGTCGCTCGGCCGGGCCTTCTCGATCCTCGAGGAGGTCGCGCGCCATCGCGACGGGATCGGGCTTGCTGAGCTCAGCAAGCTGGTCGGCCTGCATAACTCCACGACGTTCCATCTGGCAAAGACGCTGGTCTCGCTCGGCTATCTCCGCCAGGAGAGGGACAGCAAGCGCTACCGCATCGGACGCCCGCTGTTCGCGCTCGCAGCGAGCGCGCTCGACGAGATCGAGATGGTCAATGTTGCAACGCCGGTGCTGGAGGAGCTATCGCGCCAGACGAGCGAAAGCAGCCATTTTGCCGTACGAATGGGCGATGCCGTCGTCGTCATCGCGCGCACCAGCGGCCCCGGCGCGTTCCAGCTCACCGACCGCGTCGGCGTGGTGCGCCCGGCCCATTGCACCGCGCTCGGCAAGATCATTCTGGCTTCGCTCCGCCCCGAGCAGCTCACGCGCTTCATCGATCGCGCGGAGCTGAAGCCGTCGACGCCGAAGTCCATCACCGATGCCGGCGTACTCCTGCGCGAGATCGCGGAAGTGCAGCGAACCGGCGTCGCCTTCGACGACGGCGAGTTCAATCCGGAAGTGCGCTGCGTCGCCGTGCCCGTCACCGATTTCACCGGGCAGGTGATCGGCGCGCTCGGTATTTCCGGTCCGATCTGGCGGCTCTCCAACCAGGCGCTGCACGCCGGAGCGCAAATCGTGCAGGCCGCCGCCGACCGCCTGTCGGCCGAGTTCGGCGCCAAGGACCGGGCCCACAAGGCGTTCGCGCAGAAAGTCTGATACCCGCGCACAGGCGGCGATTTTGCCGGTTGACACCGGCAATGGCGTTCGGGATTATCCTCCAGCATTAGAAAAACATCTCTCACATTATCGGATGCCCGGTTTTGAAGAGAGGCACGATGCACCCGGGAGGAGACAGACATGATCCGCTACCCGCGACGGACGGTGTTACGGGCAGGCGCCGCCCTTGTCGGCGCGTCCGCCCTTGGGTTCCCCGCAATCGTGAGGGCGCAGGCCGAGAGGATCCGGATCGGTCACCTGACACCGCTCACCGGCTTCCTCGGCGTGATCGGCAGCTACGCGCAGCTCGGCGTGAAGCTCGCGGCGGAAGAGATCAACGCCTCGGGCGGCATTCTGGGCAAGCAGGTCGACCTGCTCTCGGAAGACTCGATCAACCCCGCAACGGCCGCGACCAAGGCGCAGCGCATGCTGGAGCAGGACGGCGCGGTGGTGCTGCTCGGCGAGATCTCCTCTGCGTCCTCGCTCACCATCATGCAGGTCGCCGAGCGCAACAAGAAGGTGTTCTTCTCGACCGGCGCGCGATCGGACGCGCTGCGCGGCAAGAACTGCAACAAATACTCCTTCCACAGCGACATCCCGAACACGGTGATGGTCAACGCGGTCGGCACCGCGCTGTCGCAGAAGGGCATGGTGAAGGGCAAGAAGTTCTTCACGCTGACGGCCGACTACATCTTCGGCCATGACCTGCTGAAGGCCGCGAAGGCCTTCTTCGGCACGCATGATGCGAACCTGATCGGCGACGAGCTGATCGCGACCGACGCGACCGATTTCAGTCCCTATCTGCTCAAGGTGCGCCAGGCCAAGCCCGACGTGGTCTGCTGCAACCTCGCCGGCAACCAGGTGACCAATCTGGTCAAGCAATATGCCGAGTTCGGCCTGCCCTATCCCCTGGTCGGCTTCAATCTCAACACCGGCGATGCCTGGGCCGCGGGCGCGGGCAATCTCAGCGGCACCTGGCCGACGGTCTGGTATCACACGCTGGCCAACCCGGCGTCCCAGGCCTTCGTCGCCGCGTTCAGCAAGAAATACGGCAAGCCGCCGGAGAACCATGCCTGGATCGACTACATCACGCTGAAGCTGCTGGCGGATGCGATCAACACCACAAAGTCGACCGACAGTAACGAGCTGATCGCTTATTTCGAGAAGCAGTCCCATTTCGACATCATGAAAGCGCGAAAGGCCTATTTCCGCGCCTGGGATCACCAGCTGGTGCAGGAGGCGTATCCGTTCACGGTCAAGCCCAAGGACCAGATGAAGGACCAGTGGGACATGCTGGTGCTGGGCGATGCGGTGCCGGTGGCAAGTGATCCGCTCGAGACGATCTATCCGACCAGGGAGCAGAACCCCTGCGAGATGAAAGCCTGACGTAACGGGCCCGACCGATAGACGTCCACGGCGCCGGCCCAGCCGGCGCCGTTCTTCATCAAAAGCAATGGACGCAACATGCAGTTCGAGTTCTTGCTGGAACAGGTGGTGAATGGCCTCGTGCTCGGCGGCTACTACCTGCTCATCGCGCTCGGGCTGTCGCTGATCTTCTCGGTCGGCGGCATCGTCAACCTCGCCCATGGCGCCTTCTATGCGCTCGGGGCCTATGTCTGCGTCGAGCTGACCAAACGCTTCGGCTTCGGCGCCTCCGTGGTGATCTCGCCGTTCGCGGTCGCCTCGCTTGGCATCCTCTTTGAACGCTTCATCCTGCGCCGTTTCTACACGGCCGATCCGATCCTGAGCCTGCTCGTGACCTTTGGCCTTGCGATGGTGGCCGAGCAGGCCATCCGCATGATCTGGGGCGCAGCACCGGTCTCGACCGAGATCCCGCAAAGCTTTCGCGGCTCGGTCATCGTCGGCGACTTCCTGTTCTCGCGCTATCGCCTGCTGATCCTCGCCGTGGTCGCGGCGATCCTGCTCGGCGTCTGGCTGCTGCTGCAAAAGACTTCGTTCGGCCGCGTGGTACGCGCCGGCATCCAGCGGCCGGATATGGTCGCCGCCCTCGGCATCCGGCTGCAGCCTTACATGACCGCAATCGTCATGCTCGGCGTCGGCATGGCCGCGCTCGGCGGCGCCTTCTTTGCGCCGATCACGACGGTGCATCCGGCCATGGGCGCCGAGATCATGACCATCGCCTTCGTCGTGGTCGTGATCGGAGGTCTCGGCAGCTTCTGGGGCGTGGTCATCTCGGCCCTGCTCGTCGGCGTGGTGCGCGGCATCGCCATTCACTTCGAGCCGGCGGCCGGCGAAGCCTCGGTCTACATCCTGATGTTCCTGGTGCTGCTGGTGCGCCCGCGCGGCCTGCTCGGCGAGCGCATCGAGAAGTTCGAATGAGCTGTGCCTCCACACCCGCGAGACTGAAGCCGCTGCTGATCGCGACCGCCGCGATCATCGCGCTGCCGTTCCTGCTGAAGGCGTTCGGCCTGTCGCTGAACACCGGCACCTGGATCGTCGGCCTCGCGATCGCGACCATGGGGCTGAACCTTTGCATCGGCTATACCGGCCTCGTCTCGTTCGGCCACAGCGCCTGGTTCGGCATCGGCGCCTACGCCGCCGGCCTGATCCAGCTCCGCTTCTTTCCCGGACAGATCTGGCTGCCGCTGCTGGGATCGATGATCGTCGTCGCCATCGCCTCCACCGCGATCGGGGTGCTGATCCTGCGCCGGCGCGGCGTCTATTTCTCGCTGCTGACGCTGGCGCTGGCGGCGCTGGTCTACACCACAGCGTTCCGCTGGACGAGCCTCACCGGCGGCGAGGACGGGCTCGGCGGACTGAAGCGCGGCGGCATCGGCCCGGTCAGCTTCGACAACGCGCTGAACTATTACATCGTCGTCGCGGTGATCGGCCTTGCAGTGCTCTACGTGCTGATGCGGCTGGTGCGCTCGCCCTTCGGGCATGTGCTGGTGGCGATCCGCGAGAACCAGCTGCGCGCCAGTTTCCAGGGTTATCCGGTCGAGCGCTACAAGCTCGCGGTGTTCGTGATCTCCGCCGTCGTCACGGGGCTGGCCGGCGCGCTGATCGGCTTCCTGAACTATCTGGTCTCGGCCGAAGCCGTCTCGGTGCCGTTTGCCGGCGAGCTGCTCGCCATGGTCGTCATCGGCGGCATGCGCAGCCTTTTGGGACCCGCGCTCGGGGCGCTGTTCTTCATCCTGTTCAGAGAACTGTTCTCGATCTGGACGTCGGACTGGCTGTTCTGGTTCGGACTCACCTTCGTCGCCTTCGTGATGTATTCGCCCGGCGGTCTCGTCGGCATCGGCGCGCTGATCATGCGCCGCCTGCGTCCTCCGGCCGAAGAGTCGGCCGCGATGAGCCGCCGCAAGATCTATGACGGCCTGCCGCTGCCCGACTTCCTGCGGCCTGAAGCACTCAAGGGCACGGTGCTCGAGGTCAGCGGCGTCTCGCGCAAGTTCGGCGGCATCCGCGCGGTCGAGAACGCCAGCATCTCTGTTGCCGCCGGCGAAATCCACGCGCTGATCGGGCCGAACGGCGCCGGCAAGACCACGCTGTTCAATCTCGTCTCCGGCCTCTACGCGCCGGACCAGGGCACGATCCGCCTGCAGGGCCGCGACATCGCGGGCGTGCCGGCGAACCTGATCTGCCATCAGGGGCTGGCGCGATCGTTCCAGATCACCAATCTGTTTCGTGGGCTGTCGATCTACGAGAACCTTCGCCTGTCGCTGCAGGCGCGCCGCCCCATGCGCTTCAACATCTGGAACGACATCGACGCGTACCAGGACATCCACGCCGAGACCGCCGCGCTGGTCAAATTCCTCGGCCTCGAAGGCATCGAGGAGATCGAGGGCGGCGAGCTGTCCTATGGCGGGCAGCGGCTGGTCGATCTCGGCATCGCGCTTGGCTCGAAGCCGCAGGTGCTGCTGCTCGACGAGCCGCTGGCGGGCCTCGCCGCAGCCGAGCGCGAGCGCGTCTCCAACCTCGTCAAGAACATCGCGGCCAATATCCCCGTGCTAATCGTCGAGCACGACATCGACCGCGTGCTCGGCTTCTCGCAGGTCGTCACGGTGATGAATCAGGGCGAGGTGCTGATGTCCGACTGCCCCGGAGCGGTGCGGGCCGACCTGCGCGTGCAGGAGATCTACACCGGCAAGGGCATTCCTCCGGTCGAGCAACGCCGCAGCCTGGAGGAATCCGGCGCGCACGAGACCGTGCTGCGTCTCGAGGGCGTCAATACGTTCTACGGCAAGAGCCACATCCTGAGCGATGCCGCGCTCGACGTGCGCGAGGGCGAGATCGTCGCGCTGCTGGGCCGTAACGGCGCCGGCAAGTCGACGCTGCTCAAGACCGTCGCCGGCCTGGTGCCGGCGGCATCAGGCAGCATCGACTATCGCGGCAGCGATATCGCGCGCCTGCCCGCACCCGACATCGCGCGCCGCGGCGTTGGCTACGTGCCGCAGGGCCGCGGGCTGTTCGCCGGCATGACGGTGCGCGAAAACCTCGCGCTCGGCCGCCTCGCCCGCAAGACCGACGGCAGCGACGGCGTGGTCTGGAGCGAGGAGCAGATCCTGCACACCTTCCCGCGGCTGAAGGAGCGCATGAACGTCGCGGCAGACTATCTCTCCGGCGGCGAGCAGCAGATGGTGGCGGTCGCCCGCGCGATGTCCGGCAATGTCCGCCTGCTGCTGCTCGACGAACCCTTCGAGGGCCTCGCCCCGGCGGTGACGCTGGAGCTGTTCGGGGTGTTCGACCAGCTCCGCAAGCACATGTCGATCGTGATCGTCGAGCACAATCTCGACCTCGTGCTCGCGCTCGCCGACCGCGTCTTCGCGCTGGAACGCGGCGCCGTCTTCCACCAGGGGCCGGCCGCGCCGCTGCTGAACGATCTTTCCTATCGCAAGCAGATTTTGTGGCTGTGAGCGGCTGCGTGAGCTTTACAAGGGGCCGTCATGCCCGGGCTCGTCCCGGGCATCCACGTTCTTCGTGCCGCGCGTCAGGACGTGGATGGCCGGGACAAGCCCGGCCATGACGTCGTGGAGGCTTTGGCGCTCACAACGAACAGACCCGAGGCCCTACTCCGCCTTGATGTTCGCCGCCGCGACGACCTCGGCAAGGTCCTTCGTCTCCTTCGCGATCTTGGCACTGTAGTCCGCCGGGGTCAGCACGCTGACGACGCCCTGCGAGCCGAGCTTCTCCGCAACCGCCGGATCCTTGGCCGCAGTGACGATCTCCTGGTGCAGCGTCTGAAGGATCGGCGCGGGTGTCGCCTTCGGCATGAAGAAGCCGACCCAGAACGAGATGTCGAAGCCGGGATAGCCGGCTTCGGCGACCGTCGGCACGTCGGGCAGCGACGGCAGCCGCTCGGCCGAGGACACCGCGAGCGCGCGCAGCTTGCCGGCCTTCACCAGCGGCACGGCGGACAGCGGATCGAACACCGCCAGCACCTCCTGCGCGAGGATGCCGACTTCGGACGCAGCACCGCCGCGATAGGGCACGTGGATCAGCTTGATCCCGGCCTTCTGGGCGAGCAGCTCCATGGCGAGATGGGCGAGGTTGCCGTTGCCGCCCGAGCCGTAGGCGAGCTCGCCCGGCTTGGCCTTCGCCGCGGCGACGAGATCGGCGACGGTCTTGATGTCGGCGGTTTTGGGGTTCTCCGGATTGACCACCAGCACCAGCGGCGCCGACACGACGGTGGTCAGCGGGGCAAAGTCTTTTTCCGGATCGTAGCGGATGTCTTTGAACAGCGTCTTGTTGAGCGTGATGGTCGAGGAGTTGCAGGCGAGCATGGTGTAGCCGTCCGCGTCGGCACGCGCAACGCCTTCGGCGGCGATCATGCCGTTGGCGCCGGCGCGGTTCTCGACGACGAAGGGTTGCCCGAGCTTGTTGCCGAGACGATCGCCGACGATGCGCGCGACCACGTCGACCGGACCGCCTGCGCTGAAGCCAACCATGATCTTGACCGGACGCGCGGGATATTTCTGCGCGACGGCTTCGGTCGTCGGCGCGCAGGCGCATAGCCCGGCGATGAGCGCCAGCAGGCGAGCCGTTCGTTGCATTCGTTCTCTCCCAACCTCTTAGCGCCGCTTGTGCATGTTTGTTGGTGCGGCGCGTGCAGGCATGATGAGCGGGCGCGCCGGATTCCGCAATCGCGTTTGCAACGCTGCCGCGCCCCGCATTCCGCCGCGCGGCAGGCAAAGGGCGCTCTCCAAACAAAAAGTTCGAAAACAACCCCATGCACAGTAGCCAGCCCGTGACAGAACAAGGGCTTGCGCGCTCCGCAACGAAGTTTGCGTTGTCGGGCAAAACAGGGGCATACTGACACCATCGCAACACGCGTCAGCATCCACGCCGAGCCGGCCCTGGATGTCTCGACCTCGTTGCGCGTAACCCCTTCATCGACATTCCGAAATCCGCATCCGCGCGCGACGGGCGAACGCTCGCTCGTGCGTGCCTGCGTCAGCTAAGGACACTGGCCCATGACGACAGCTCTCGAACGCCACATCACCTCGCCGCTTGCGGCAAACCATCGCAGCGGCGATGCCGCGAACCCGCGGGTCAAGCTCTACAAGCGCCGCATCGCGATCAGCCATCCGGACCCGGAAGCCGGCGAACGCTTGCTGGCCGAGGCGCTCGGTGCCGTCGACCGCGACGCACTGCACGGCATGCTCCGGCAATTGGTCAAGGCGAGCGCCATCGGCCAGAGGCCCGACGAGGCCAATCTCGCCTTCATGATCTCGACGATCAGGAGCATCGCGCCGAAGGATTCCATCGAGGCCATGCTGGTGTCCCAGATGGTCTCGGTTCACATGGCGGCGATGCGCTGCGCATGCCGGCTCGCCTGCACCGACGACCTTCCACAGCAGGAAACGGTCACCCGCGTGTTGACCCGGCTCTCCCGCACCTTCGCCGCCCAGGTCGAGGCGCTGAGCCGCCACCGCAACAGCGACGAACGCGCGATCACGGTGCAGAACCTGTCCGTGCAGGACGGCGGTCGCGCGATCGTCGGCAACGTCACCCAGCATGCGAACATGCGCGTCGCCGAGACAGGCCCGAGCGTCGCAACGCAAGGGGCAAACCCATGACCGGCCCCCACGCCCGCAACACGGCCACGATGCAGACGAGTCCTCGCTGCGGCGCGAGGACCCGCGATGGCGGGACCTGCCGCGCACCGGCCATTCAGGGGAAGGAGCGATGCCGCATGCACGGCGGGGCACGGCGATCGGGGGCGCCAAGAGGCAACCGGAATGCGTTGAAGCACGGCGTGTTCACGCAAGCGGCCAGCGCCGAGTCGGGGCAGATGCGACTGCTGCTCGACGAGGCGGAACGACTGCTCCAGGAGCTGAAGTGATGGCGTGCCGGGCGCGGCTGCCGCTCCGCAAGCGCGCGGGCTGCACTTCGCGCTTGCCAACCTGACGGACGCGCCCCAACAATTTACGCGTGTTTGTGAATTGCTTCACACGCCCGCCATTCCCGATATCGCAAGCTTGGACGATATCGTTGCAACAGCGGGAGGGGTGTCATGGGGGCATTGAATCTTTCGCAAGTTCTCTGGGAAGAACGACGGGCTCTTGCGGGGGAACCTCTGGGATTCCCGCCAAAGAACGAGAACGATCCGGCACCCAGCGCTTCGCCGGTCTCGACACCGGCACCGCCGGCCCCTGACCCCGCTTCGCCACCTGCCTTCGTCGTATCGATTCCGGATAGGCCACGGACTCCCGCACCCGCGCCGGATCTCCTCGACGTCTACCGAACCCTCAACGCGGATGACCGGTGGGCGCTGTGCCTGTCCGGCGGAGGAATCCGCAGCGCGGCGTTTGCGCTGGGGATCCTGCAAAGGATTGCCGCGCTGGATGTCACGTCGAAACGCAAGGACGAGGACAAAGGCTCAGCCTTGAAACAGTTCGAATATCTTTCGACCGTCTCGGGAGGCGGATATATCGGCAGTTGGCTGTCCGCCTGGCTCTATCAGCAGCACAAGCTGCCGCCTCGCGCAGCAGCTACGACGACGGGCAATTCCGGACCCGTCCCGGCCCCGGTGGTTTCCGCACTCAATCGGCGAGAGAGCCGCGGCCAGCTCGGAGACCACGAAGAAGCCGAACCGATTTCCAACCTGCGGCGCAACTCGCACTTCCTCTCTCCAAGCTTCTCGTCACTTTCGCCCGACCTGTGGAGCGATGTCGCGAGCGTCCTGCGCAATCTGTTCCTGAACTGGATCCTGCTCGTCCCGCCGATGATCCTTGCGGTGCTCGTCACCAAGGCACTCTACTTCGGACTCATCGATGCGCACGGCATCACAGCAAGGTCGGTATGGTTCCTTGTCGTGATGATCATACCGACTCTCTGCCTGCTGGCGTCCCTGTCGTTCTCTGTCGCAAACCGTCCTGCCCGCGGCTGGATCAACGTCTCGCAGTCCCGCTTTCTTCTGTGCGATCTCACGCCCTTCCTTATCGGAGCCGCGCTGCTGGTTTTCGTATTGCAGAGCCCTTACGGCCTGGAGACGCTCTCCCGCGTACTCAGCGCCGGTGGTTTCGGATTCCTGGAGCAGTTCGAACGCGATCACCTGGCCGCGGCGGTGCTGATCCGCGGAACCATCCTTGGCGTGATCTTCTTTCTCGTGGCCTGGGCCCTGGCGCCGCTGTGGGCCATCGTTTTCGGCAAGTCGGCCCGCCCACCGCCTGCATCGCGTCCCAAGCATCCGAGAATCGAGCCACTGGCCTGGGGCATCGCCGGCGCAGCTTTCGGTCTGCTGAGCGCGGCTGGACTGATCTGCCTTTGGAGCGTCAACCCGTCCGACTCCGCCGCCACGTCCGCCGGTTTTGCCTGCGTGCTCGGGCTGCCCTGGATCGTGCTGGCGCGTATCGTCGCCGACGTGATCTATATTTCGTTTGCCGAGTTCCTGTCCGAGGTGGATGTCGGACTCGAATTTCAGGCGCGGTCGAGCGGACTCTTCACGCTGTCCTATCTCGGCTGGCTCCTGTGGTTCGGTATCGTGGTCGGCGCGCCGCCGGCGGCAAGATGGATCCAGAGTCACCTTGGCGATGCAACCGTCCCCACGCTCGCGGCCGGCGGAGGTCTTTCCGGCCTGCTCTCCATCCTCCTCGGAGCGAGCTCGAAGACCAAGGCCGCCGCGGAGCAGATTTCCGGCTTGCGCCAATATCTCGGACTCAACACGCTCGCGGCCGTCGCAGCGGCGATCTTTGCGATCGTCCTTGTCGCCCTGCTGTCCATCGGTTGGGATGCTGCCTTCAAGTCGTTTGCCTCCGTTGCAGCCGGTCACATGCCCTGGGCCATGGTGTTCATCGCGGGCATCGTGCTTGGCGTATTGATCTATGCGGCCTCGCACGTCCTCAGCATCAACCGCTACTCACTTCACGGCCTCTACCGGAACCGGCTGGTTCGTGCCTTCCTCGGTGCGTCGCGCAGCGAGAAGGAGCGTGACAAGACGAAGAACGCCTTTACGGATTTCGACGGCCGCGACAGCCCGCTCCTGCAGGAGCTTTGGCAGCATGGCGTCAAACCGACCGGCGTCCATTGGAAGCCGCTCCACGTCATCAGCGGAGCGCTCAATCTCGTGTCGTCCAAGAACCTGGCCTGGCAGGAACGGATGGCCGCGCCCTTCACGTTCTCGCCGCTCCATTGCGGCAGCGGCAGCGCGGTGTTTTCGGACGGCGCCTACCGGACAACTTACGCCACGGCCGACCAGCCGCAGCCTTATGGCGGAAACCTGACGCTCGGAACCGCTATGGCGATCTCCGGCGCGGCCGTGAGTCCGAGTATGGGCTACAACTCCTCGCCGGGCGTCGCCTTCCTGATGGCGCTGTTCAACGTGCGCCTCGGCTGGTGGCTCGCCAATCCACGCGGCGACAATCCCTATTACTCGGCGGTGAAGCCAACAAACGCGCTCCGGCCGTTCTTCATGGAGATGTTCGGGCTGACCAGCGAGACCGAGCGCTGGGTCTACCTGACCGACGGCGGACATTTCGAAAATCTCGGTCTTTACGAGATGGTGCGCCGGCGCTGCCGCGTGATCGTGGTCAGCGACGCCGGCTGCGACCCCGACTATTCCTTCGAAGATCTCGGCAACGCGCTGCGCAAGATCTGGATCGATCTCGGCGTGCGCATCGACCTGCACGGGCTGGATCTCCTGAAGAAGCGCTTCAAGGAACGTCCGACCCCGGCGGAGCAGGCGCCCTACTGGGCGATCGGCGACATTCGGTACGGCGAGGCGGATGGCGGCGAGGCGAAGGACGGATTGCTGCTGTACTTCAAGTCCGGCCTGCACGGCACGGAGCCCATGGGCGTGCTAAGCTACGCAATCGCGCACGCGACCTTCCCGCACGAGACCACGCTGAACCAGTTTTTCTCGGAATCGCAATTCGAGAGCTACAGGGCCCTCGGCTACGAAATCGCGGGACGTGCATTCGAGTTGGGCGGAGGCCTTGCGGTCGATGCGAAGACCAAGATGCCACCGACCTTCCTCTCCATCGTCGAGAAGCTCAAAACCCAGATGCCCGGATGCACGGACTCCGTCCCGGCCGCCAGTGGCTAGAGCTGAATTGGCGGAACTTCTCGAGAGCGAAGTGACATCGCCTGCAGCACGGAGGCACGGCGTCGATCGCGCCGGTCACTCCCGCGTGAGCAAAGGACATATCCGCGCCTCCCCTATCCGGGCACCGGAACAGATTCGGCACCTGCGAACTTAACAAATGATAAGAACAGCGAGGTGCAACCATGGGCCAGTCAAAGCCGATCCGCCCGACCGCGATCGTCGTCGAAGACGACGACATTCAACGCGAAATGCTCGCGCTGTTGCTCGAAGAGAGCAATTTCGACGTACTGCAGTGTGAGGACGCAGAAACCGCCGCGCTGGCGCTGAAGGTAAAGCATCCTGCCCTGATCGTCACCGACATCAACCTGGTGGGCAAGATGGATGGCGTCGACCTGGCTCACCTTGCCAGTCAGCAGGACTCCGGCGTGCGGATCATCGTGATATCGGGCCGCCCGCTTCCACGCCCCCTGCCCGATGGCGCCAAATTCTTCACCAAGCCGGTCTATCCCACGGCGCTGCTCGCGGAAGCGGGACGATAGGAATAGTCGAACGAGCCATCGCGCCCAAAGCAGAACGTCGCTGGCAGCTTGCCTGCGGCGCATCCTTCGAGACGCCCGCCTTCGGCGGGCCCTCAGGATAAGGCCGGTGGTTGCGGCGAGATAGATGAGGTTGCGGTTGTGACGCTATGCTCTCAGCGGAACCGCGCGAGATAATAGGCGAGATCGCCGATCTGTTCCTTGCCGACGGTCTGCATCACGTCGGCCATGGTGGCGTCGTAGCCGTGGCGGCTGTTGTCCTTGTATTCGGCGAGCGTCTTGGCGAGATAGTCCTCGCGCTGATTTGCGATGCGCGGGACGTTCTCCTTTCCGGAATAATCGGGGTTGTGGCAGGTGTTGCAGCGGTTCTGGTTCGCCAGCGCCTGCCCGCGCGCCATCCGCGCGGCATCTGCGGCATCCGCCGGCGGCGCGGGCTTCGGAAGCGCCGCGATGAAATCGGAGAAGGTGCGCAGATCGTCGTCGGTGAGCGATTTCGCCATCTCGTTCATGGGCTCGAACACGCGCAGCTTCTCGCGGAACATGAAGAGCTGGATCAGCGCATAGGGCGCCTGCTGGCCGCCGAGCGAGGGCGTGTTCTCGGTCTCCGAGGTGCCGCGCTCGCCATGACAGGCAAGACACGGTGCGGCGCGCTCCTGGATGGTTTCGGCGGTCGCGGGGAAGGCGAATAAGGCAAACGCCAGAGCGGCGAGCATGGTTCTTTTCATTGGCCGCTCCCGGCAATTTCCGTCATTGCGAGCGAAGCGAAGCAATCCAGAAAAATTTCCCCGGAGGGATTCTGGATTGCTTCGTCGCAAGTGCTCCTCGCAATGACAGTGTGGTTACTACCTGTCGCGGCCTACTTCGCCGCGACCTTCTGCTTGCCGTAGGTGATGCGGTAGACCGCGCCGTTCCAGTCGTCGGAAACGAGCAGCGAGCCGTCCTTCAGCTGCATCACGTCGACGGGGCGGCCGACATATTTGTTGTCCTCGAGGAAGCCGGTCAGGAACGGCTCCATCGACTTCACGGTGCCGTCCTTGTTCAGCTTGACGACGACGACGTCACCGCCGTGCTTCTGCGACTTGTTCCAGGAGCCGTGGCGGGCGACGAAGATCGCGTTCTTGTACTGCTTCGGGAACATGCTGCCGGTGTAGAAGCGCATGCCGAGCGCTGCGGTGTGCGGGCCCATCAGACCGACCGGCGCGACGTAGTCCTTGCAATCCTTGCCCCAGCCGAGCTCCTGGTCGATGATGTTGCCCTGGTAGCAGTACGGCGCGCCGAAATGCTCGCCCGCCTTGGTGACGCGGTTGAGCTCGTCCTCCGGCACCGTCTCCGACAGCCAGTCGCGGCCGTTGTCGGTGAAGTAGAGCTGCTTGGTCTCGGGATTCCAGTCGAAGCCGACGGTGTTGCGCACGCCGACAGCGTAGACTTCCGCACCGGAGCCGTCGAGATTCATGCGACGGATCTGGCCGTGATCGGCGTCGTGCAGCACGTTGTTGCCGGGCTGGCCGACCGGGACATAGAGCTTGTTGTCCGGGCCGATGGCGATGAACTTCCAGCCATGCGCCTCGTCCTTCGGCAGCTTGTCGTAGATCATCGTCGGCTTCGGCGGGTTGTCGAGGTTCTCGTCGATCTTCTCGATCTTGGAGAGCTTCGACAGCTCGGCGATGTAGAGCGTGCCGTCCTTGAAGGCGACGCCGTTCGGACGATAGAGGCCCGAGGCAATCACCTTGACCGACTTCTTGCCGTCCTTGTCGGCGATCGCATAGACCTTGTCGACGAGACGGCTGCCGACGAACACCGTGCCCTTGTCGCTCTGCGCGAGCGAGCGCGCATTCGCCATGCCCGACGCATAGACCTCGATGTTGAAGCCCGCGGGCACCTTGAGCTTGGCGAGCGGCAGCTTGTCGGCCTGCGCCGGAATTGGCGGCGGCGCGACGGGCGCGAGCTTTGCAGCGGCCTCGCCGTCCGGACGGCCGATCAGCGGTGACCCCGGCGGAAGCGGCTGCGCGGCCGGCGCGGCACCCGCGGCGGGCGGGCTCGCGGGCTGCTGCGCCGAAGCGGCAACCGTGAACGCAGTGAAGACCACGCCAGCCAGCAACAGGCTGCGCGAGGCAGATGACAGACCCATCATGATGTTTTCTCCCCAAGGCGGAAGCCGTCTTCCAGGCGCTGGCGCGCCCACGGCGTTTCCAGGTCGCACTCTCTGAATTTGCCGCGGCGAATGCAACCGGAAACGAAGCAGAGCACCCCTGCGTGTGGTCATCGCAATGAATGATCGAGCTGCGCCGGTCGATGCGATCGGTGTTACGGCATGCGAAGCCGAGTGCGGATGACCGATATTGCTTTGCAACATCCGAGGGGCCGCGCCTCGCCGCATCGCAACGTTAGCCGTACGATGCCATCGAATCTTAACGCAGGTTAGTGGAACCGGGCGAAAGTGCCCCGGATTCCGGCGGGGTCGGGCATAGCGTCGTATTTTGGCCCAAGATTGTTTTGTCTCTGCGGCGGGGCGGGCTTCCTGAACCTGGAGACCTGCGATGCGTTGCCATGTTGCGTTAGGCGTTGCTTTCATTATTGCGATTTCATCCACCGCCGCCGGTGCACGTCCCTTCCGATCCCACCTCACGGCGCCGCCCGAATGCAACGTCACCATGCCCTGCGACTTCTCCGGCGCGAACATACCCGCCCGCACGACGGCGCTGCGCGTGCGTGCGCCGCGTGAGGTGACGGGGCGCACCACTGTGATGATTGCGAGCGTGGAAGACAGAGGCCGCGTCGTCGGCGGCCGCCCGGCCGGCTGCCCGCACTCCTTCTGCGGCTGCGCGGCGTCGATCCGCGTGTTCGGCCGCATCGTCCCGGGATTGAATCTGGCGTCCAACTGGCTGCGCTTTCCACGGACGCAGCCCGCACCTGGCATGGTCGCCGCGCGGCACGGCCATGTCTTCGTGCTCGAGCAACATGTCGGTGGCGATGTCTGGATGGCCTATGACGGCAATTCGGGCGGCCGGGCCACCCGCATCCATGCGCGATCACTGCGCGGCTATGCCGTGGTCAATCCCCGAGTCGGCTGATCCAAACATGACACCCGCGCGCGACATGACCTGATTGCGCCCGCGCATCGGTGCCATGTCGCGACGCCTTTGCCTTGGCATTACCTTGGCACGGTCGCCCCGATCGTGTAACGCCGACACGAAAGTTGCCGGGACGGAACGCTGATGGGGACTACTGCCGACGACGCGGGCGAGGCCACCCGCGCGCTGATCTTCGCGCTGGTTGCGCTCGCCTGCGGCCACATGCTGTCGACATTGCTGCGCACGATACCGGCCGTGAGCCTGGATCTGATGGCGGCGGATTTTCATATCGAGCCGCAGGCGCTGGCGAGCCTCACCGCCGTCTATCATTTCGCGTTCGCCGCCGCACAGATCCCGGTCGGCGCGGCGATGGACCGGTTCGGCGTGCGCCCGGTGTCGCTGAGCCTGCTTGCGGGAACCGTGCTCGGCGCGGTGGCGTCAGGGTTTGCGACCGGGCCGCAGAGCTTTGCAGTCGGACAGCTCATGCTGGGCGTCGCCACCTCGGGCATGCTGATGTGCCCGATGACGCTCGCGGCCAAGCAATTGTCGGCCGCGCGGTTCGGCTTGTGGTCGGGCGCCATCCTTTCCATCGGCAATATCGGCATGCTGCTGTCGTCGAGCCCGCTCGCCTTCGTGATCGACACCTACGGCTGGCGCGCCGGATTCTGGATCTCCGCGGTCGGCGGCATCCTCGTCGCGCTCGCGGTGTTCGTGCTGGTGCCGAGCCAGCCGGCCGACCACAAGGACGATTCCTCGGCGCTGTCGCAGATGATCGAGGTAGTGAGGCTCGGCCTGTCGCGGCCCTTGCGCGGCCTGATCGCGCTGGCGCTGGTGTCGCTGGCAAGCTCGCTGGTGCTGCGCGGGCTGTGGGGCGGGCCGTGGCTAATGGAGATCAAGGGACTGACGCGGGTCGAGGCCGGCAATCAGCTCGGCGCGTTCACGCTCGCGATGATCGCAGGACCGCTGCTGGTCGGCATGATCGACCGCAGGCTCGGCCGCAGGCGCGCGCTGGTCGCCGGCACCCACGGTTTCGCCGCGGTCCTGCTCGCGCTGATGGCCCTGGGGGCGCCGCACCTCGCCGTCGCATGGCTGTTCGGCGTGACCGTCATGCCGCCGAGCTATGATCTGGCACTGTTCGTGCTCATCGGGCTCTTCACCTCGGCGCAGCCATTGCTGTTCGGCATGTCCAGGCAACTCGTCGACGCGCAGGTCGCGGGCAAGGCGCTCGCCGCGGTCAATCTCGCCTTCTTCCTCGGCACGGCGCTGATGCAATCCGTCACCGGTGCGGTGGCCGCGCTCGCAGGATTGCCCGCGGTGCTGCTGTTCATGGCGGCAGCGCTGGCGCTCGGCGTCGTGATCTTCCTGATCTACACGCGGCCGGTCTGAGCCTCTTGCGAAATACGAAGCCGCAGGAGATGCTGCGCCGCCATCTGCATCAGGGGAATTCGAGTCCATGCCCGTCGACACCAAAGCCGCCACCGATCGTCTCATGCGCTTCCTCGCGATCGAGGGCGTCACCGGACAGGAGGCGGCGATCGGGCGCGAGCTCACCGCCGCGCTGAAGGAGGCCGGCGTGCCGGCCAAGGCGATCCGGCTCGACGACGCCAACACGCGCATTCCCGTGCCGACCGAGACCGGCAACCTCATCGTCGACCTGCCCGGCCGCGGCGCGCTGCACAACCAGCCGCGCATCATGTTCATGACCCACATGGACACCGTGCCGCTCTGCGCCGGCGCCAAGCCGAAAAAGTCCGGCCGCAAGATCGTCAACGAAGCCAAGACCGCGCTCGGCGGCGACAACCGCTGCGGCTGCGGCGTGCTGGTGACGCTGGCGGCCGAGCTCGAAAAGCAGAAGCTCGACCATCCGCCGATCACGCTGCTGTTCTGCGTGCGCGAGGAGAGCGGCCTCTATGGCGCGCGCCACGTCAAGCTCGACGAGCTCGGCGCGCCCGTGATGGCGTTCAACTATGACGGCGGCTCGGCTTCCAACGTCATCATCGGCGCGGTCGGCGCCGATCGCTGGACCGTCGAGATCATGGGCCGCGCCTCGCATGCGGGCGTGGCGCCGGAGCGCGGCATCTCCTCGACCATGATCATGGCGCTGGCGCTTGCGGACGTGAAGGCCGGCGGCTGGTTCGGCAAGGTGGTGAAGGGCAAGGGCGCGAGCGCGAGGATGGGCACCAGTAATGTCGGCCCCGTCACCGGCGGCGAGGGCCGCCCAGCGGGCGATGCCACCAACGTCGTCACGGACTACGTGCATGTGCGCGGCGAAAGCCGCAGCCATGACGGAAAGTTCTTCAAGGAGATCACGAAAGCCTACAAGGCTGCGTTCGAGAAAGCGACCAAGAAGGTGACGAACGCGCAGGGCAAGTCCGGCAAGGTCAAGTTCAAGGCGGAGACCGACTATTATCCGTTCCGCATGAAGGACAGCCAGCCTGTGATCAAGCGCGCGGTCGAGGCGGTCTCCGCGGTCGGCGGCACCCCGAATGTCCGCACCGCCAATGGCGGTCTCGATGCCAACTGGATGGTCCGTCACGGCGTTCCCACGGTGACGTTCGGCGCCGGCCAGAACGAGGCGCACACGATCGACGAGTGGATCAATCTCGACGAATACGACCGCGCTTGCGCGCTGGCGGTGCAGCTCGCGACGATGCGGTGATTTGCGTGGTCCGGTTCGCGCTCGCGGGATTTGCGCTGCTGGCGCTTGCGGGCGCGGCCGGCGCGGAAGAGGACAACAGCGCCCTGCTGGTCGATCTCTTCGCCAAGATATGCGCGCCCAAGCCGGCGAGGCCAAGCCAGGTCGAACGCATCGCGGCGGGTCTGGGCTTCGTCAGCGACGGCAGCCCGATCACGGCCGAGATGGAACGTGGTCCCAAGATCGACCTGCTCTATTCGGCCAAGCTGATCCGGCGGGGCGAGAGGCTCGGCAGCATGACGGCCTATTTCGCAGGACCCGACGATGCTCCGAGCGTGACCTGTTCGGTGTCGGCCGTCGGCGTATCGGCTGATGCGCTGCCCGGCTTGATCGAAACATCATTGAAGGCCCGTGAGCGCGCCGACAAGCCGTCCAATGACGACAATCATCGCCTGGCGAGCTGGCATGTCGGCGCCGGCAGCGGCGATACGCTCGAGATGTCGGCGTGGCGAACCCCGCCGCACCGGGCCTCGATCAGCATCAACTATTATGCTTTCAAGCGGTGAGCTCGCAGGATGGGTAGGGCGCAGGATGGGTGGAGCGCAGCGAAACCCATCGCTCAACGTTGAAGATGATGGGTTTCGCTGCGCTCTACCCATCCTACGACAAGAAAAAACAGGGAGAAAAACATGCCTGGCATCGCGAAAATCGAATCCGCCCTCTACCGGATTCCCCTGCCCGTCACACTGTCGGACTCCACGCATGGCGAGATCGCGGCGTTCGAGTTGATCACCTGCCGGATCCGCGATGCCGATGGCGCCGAAGGCGTCGGCTACACCTACACGGTGGGACGTAATGGCGGGGCGACCGCCGACATTCTCAAGCGCGAGATTCCGCCGCTGGTCGAGGGGCGCGAGGCCGACGACACCGAAGCGGTCTGGCACCACGTCTGGTGGGGCCTGCATTATGGCGGGCGCGGCGGACCGGCCGTGCTGGCGCTCTCCGCGCTCGATATCGCGCTGTGGGATCTGAAGGCGCGGCGCGCGAAGCTGCCGCTGTATCAGTTGCTCGGCGGCTTCGATGCGCGCGTGCCCTGCTATGCCGGCGGCATCGACCTCGATCTCTCTGTCGAGGCGCTGCTCGCGCAGACCGACGGCAATCTCGCGAAGGGTTTTCGCGCCATCAAGATGAAGGTCGGCCGGCCCGACCTGAAATCCGACGTCGCGCGCGTCGCGGCGATGCGAAAACATCTCGGCGACGGCTTTCCGCTGATGGCGGACGCCAACATGAAATGGACGGTGGAGGAAGCGATCCGCGCCGCCCGCGCCTTCGTTCCCTACGACCTGACGTGGCTGGAGGAACCGATCATCCCCGACGACGTAGCGGGCCATGCCCGCATCATGCAGGCCGGCGGCGTGCCGATCGCGGCGGGCGAGAACCTGCGCTCGCTGTGGGAGTTCAAGAACTACATCGTCGCCGGCGCGGTGTCCTATCCCGAGCCCGACGTCACCAATTGCGGCGGCGTATCCGCCTTCATGAAGATCGCGCGCCTCGCGGAGGCGTTCAACCTGCCCGTCACCAGCCACGGCGCGCACGACATCACCGTGCATCTGCTCGCGGCCTGCCCGAACCGCTCGTATCTCGAGGCGCACGGTTTCGGCCTCGACAAATATATCGAGCATCCCCTGGTGCTCGAGGATGGCAAGGCGGTGGCGCCGGACCGTCCGGGCCATGGCATCGGCTTCGACTGGAAAGGGCTGGCGAAGCTGGCGGGGTAGGACGCGCCGTCAAGCCCGGCCGTGACGGCGGAGGTGCACGCGAGGCATTCGCCGGTGCTTGATGTAGTCTCGCAATATTCCGCTATGCTCGCATCAGCCGGCCCCTCCCAACGAAAGTCCCACCTTGACCCCCGAGTTGCACCAGAAACTGACCGAATGGCGCCGGCATCTGCATGCCCATCCCGAACTGTCCCTCCAGGAGAAAGCCACCGCGGCCTTCGTGCAGGACAAGCTCACCGAGCTCGGCATTCCCTTCGAGGCCGGCGTCGGCGGCCACGGCATCGTCGCAACGTTGACGCGCGGCTCTTCACAGGGCCGCGTCGGCCTGCGCGCCGACATGGATGCGCTGCCGATCACCGAGGATACCGGCCTGCCCTATGCCTCCAGCAATCCCGGCGTGATGCATGCCTGCGGCCATGACGGGCACACCGCCTCGCTGCTCGGCGCAGCAGCACTGCTCGCCGCGGACACAAGCTGGAGCGGCACGGTCGATTTCATCTTCCAGCCGGCCGAGGAAGGCTATGGCGGCTCGCGGGCGATGGTCGCGGCCGGGCTGTTCGAGCGCTTTCCGATGGGCCGGGTGTTCGGCTTCCACAACTGGCCGGGCCTGCAGGCCGGCACCATCGCGGTCCATGACGGCGTGGTCATGGCCTCCGGCGGACGCATCACCATCACCATCGAGGGCCATGCGGGCCACGCCGGCATGCCGCATTTGACGCGCGATCCGGTGATGGCGGCCGGCCATCTCATCGTGGCGCTGCAATCGGTCGTGGCGCGCAGCGTCGATCCGCTCGACACCGCCGTGCTGTCGCTGTGCACGATCGAGGGCGGCACCGCGCCGAACCAGATCGCAGGCCGCGTCACGATCCGCGGCACGCTGCGGTTTCATCGCGAGGGCACCAAGGACGTCATCCTCAGCGGGATCGAACGGACCTGCGCGGGGATCGCGACGAGCTTCGGCGTCAAGGTCACGCCCGAGATCGTCATGGGCGTAGGCGTCGTGATCAACACCCCGGCGGAAGCCGAACTTGCACGCATCGCCGCGGAGAAAGTGCGGGCCGAAGTGCGCCGCGACCTCGCGCCGAGCATGGCCGGCGAGGATTTCGCCCACTATCTGCAGCAGCGGCCCGGCGCCTTCGTCTGGATCGGCAACGGCGAACTCCGCGACGGCGCCGAGCTGCACGGCCCGCGCTACGATTTCAACGATGCGATCCTTCCCGTCGCCTCGAGCTGGATGGCCGAGGTCGCCAAATCGGCGCTGAGCGCGAACTAGCGCACGGCGAGGCGCTTACGAGATTTCCCGCGGCAGCTTCCAGTCCGGCCGCGGCGTGCAGGTCTCGTCCACCCACGTGGTAGCCGGTAGGCAGAAGCCGGCCGCCTTCCTCTTCGGCAACCGGAACGTCGGTCACCACCCCCTCAACGCACCGCGCGGCGATTGCCTCCATCAGCCCGCGGCCGCGATCCTGGCGCGGAAGCTTGCCTGCCCCTGCATGATCTTGTCCAGCAGCGCATCGAGCGCCCAGAACCGCTCGCGAATGTCGAAGTCGACGGCGCGGCTGTGGATGGACGAGAACGTGCCGAGCCGCTGGTGATACAGTTTCGCCAGCTTTGGATAGCCCATCGGCTCGGCCATCGCAGCGAGTGCGAGGTAGACCGACAGATCATCGGCCAGGGCCGGATGCCGCGAATGGCTCGTCAGCAGCCATTTGTAGAGATCGGGGTGGAAATTCGTGAACACGCCGGTGAAGCCGGCCGACCCGGACTTGATGGCGTCGAAGGCGATCGCCGCATTGGCGTTGACGATGGCGAGCGAGGTGTCCTTCGTCAGGGCGACGCGGCGCTTCACGGTCGATAGGTCGCACGACACATCCTTGAGAATCGCAAAGCGACCGCTATCGGCGCAGAACGCCAGCTCGTCGTCGGACAGCAGCCGGCGGAACGGCGCGGGGCATTCGTAGAGACCGAGCGGAAGACCTGCGGGGAGCGCAGCGAGCAGGCCGCGCAGATTGTCCATGAAGACGCTGCCGCCCTGCCCCTTCGGGTCGAACCGGTTCGTGACCAGCACCAGCCCGTCGACGCCGGTCCGGGCGATCGAGGTCAGCTCGGTGACCTGATCCTCGCGCGTTTCACCGACATGGCCCGAGGCGATGACGGGCACCCTGCCGGCCGCTTGCTTTGCGACGAAACGCGCCAGCGCGACGCGCTCATCGAGGCTCAGGAACTGCATCTCGCTCGACTGGGCGACGGCAAACAGCGCATCGGCGCCGTTGGCGATGTACCATTCGATCAGTTTCTCCAGGCTCGCATAGTCGATCGCATTCGCTTCGGTGAACGGCGTCAGCATCACGGGAATGATGCCTTTGATGGTTGCAGTCACAAGTCAGCTCCAGGGACGTTGAATTCGGTAACGCTCAATTCGGTGATGAGGACAAATCTCTCCGGTGAGAGACACGTGCGCAAGTCCGCGGGCCTTGGTCACGACAGCTCTTCGGCCGTGGGCATGCCGCGCTGCGCGCCGTGGGCGAGGCAAGCCAGCGAGGCGCCGCGGCAGGCGCGGGCGAGCACCTCCTGCCAGCCGCGCCCCTCGTCCAGTCCCGCCGCGAGAATGCCGACAAAGGTGTCGCCCGCTCCGGTCGTGTCGATCGGGAGAATTCGTTCGGCCGCAACGGCCTGGCGCGACCCGTCGGGATGGAACGCGCGCGCCCCCAGCGGTCCCGCGGTCACGATGCAGGTCACTCCGCCGTCCACCGCGAGAAAGGCCGCGGCCGCCTCGAAGCCGGCGCCGGTCCAACCCAAGCGCTGCGCCGCGGTGCAAGCCTCGTGCTCGTTCACGACGAGAGCGCTGGTGGCCTCCACCAGCGAGCGCAGCTCGGCTTCACTCAGGCGCTCGGGCACCGGCGCGAGATTCCAGACCACGCGTCCACCCGCTGCGCGGACGCGCCGGGCAGCCAGCAGCGAGGCCGCCAACGGGACCTCCATCTGAAGCACGAGCGTCGTCGTCGCGGACAGCTCCGCGGCCGGCAGCGCGTCGGCGACAAGACAGCCATTGGCCCCGCTCGCAACCGTGATGGCATTCTCGCCGTCGGCACTGACGCTGATGAAGGCGCAGCCGGTCGGCTCCGCGCCGACAGTGACGCGATCGACGTTGACGCCGTTGGCCGCGAGGTTGTCGATGCAGCGCTGGCCGAACGCATCGCGCCCGACCCGGCCCACCATGGCGACCCGCCCCTGCGGCGAGACGCGCGCGGCGGCCACGGCCTGGTTCGCACCCTTGCCGCCGCAGAGCGTCGCGTAGCCGCTCGCCAGCACCGTCTCCCCGGGCCGTGCGATGGTGTCGACACCGGCGACCAGGTCGATGTTGATCGAGCCGAAGATGGTGATCTGGGACATGGAACGACGATCTCCCGGAAGCTTCGCCTGCAAGGTGATCTCGGACCGTTCACGCGCCTTGCGGCGCGTGAACGTAGCGATTGCGGCCGGCGGTCAGTTGCCCGCCACTTCCTTGATGCGCGCGATCATGTCGTCGACGGCCTTGTCGACCGGCACCTTGTTGGTGACGATGGCGTTCACCGCCTTCGTCCAGACGTTCTCGTTGTTGAGCGTGGTGAACTTGTAGTTCTTGCTCATCTCGTAGCCGCCGACGCCGGCAAAGAACTGGTCGCGCACGGCGCGGCGATGCACGTCGCCGTCCCAGAACGCGGACTTCTGCGCCGCGGTCTTGACCGGGAACCAGCGGCCGAGCGCGCCTTCGATATAGGGCTGAAGATTTTCGTCGCGCAGCAGGAACGAGACGAACTCCTTGGCGCGCTCCTTGTTCTTGGCCTGCTCGAAGACCAGGCCGACCACCACGGAGGCGCGGGTGTGGACCGGCGAGCCGTCCGGCTTGTTCGGCCAGACCATGGTGCGGATGCGGTCGTAATAGTTCTTCTTCGCCTCGTCGCGCTGCTCGGCGGTGAGCGTCTCGTTGCTGGAATCGTCCAGCCATTTGCCGGGCAGCGACACCGTCGAATTGTGCGTCATGATCGTCGTCTTGTTGTGGAAGGCGACGTTGTTGTCGGGGTCCTTCCAGCTCGTCGCCGATTGCGGCGTGCAGCCCCTGGCGGCGATCTCGACATAGTCCGTCATGGCGGCGATGAGGCCCGCTCGCACCTTGGGATCGTCGACCAGCAGCTTGCCGTTGTCGTCGACGAGCACGACGTTGTAGGCATCCATGAACACGAGGAAGGAGATGAAGCTGTCGGTGGCGTCGACGCCCATGGGGTGGCCGATGCCGTAGATGCGCTTGCCGGAGGCCTTGCGCACGGCCGGCTGCGCCTTGTCGCACCAGAACGACCAGAAGCCCTTCCAGTCCTTCGGGATGTCGGTGTCCTTGAGACCGCCTTCCTCGAGCATGTCCTTCCAGTAATGCAGATGCAGCGTCGCCTGCTTCAGCGGGAAGGCGTAATAGGCCTTCGCCTTGGTCTTGTCGTTGTAGAGCATGACCGTTTCGAGCGACTGCGGGGAGAACTCGCCCTTGATCGGCGCGAGGACGGAGGTCAGGTCGACCAGCTTGCCCTCGGAGGCCCACTTGCCGGCGCCCTGGAAATGATAGGTGTCCGCATAGGTGACGTCGGGCGGGCTGCCGGCATCGAGGGCCGCCACCAGCTTCGGCATCATGTCCTGCGTCGCATATTGCGACAGCTCGACCTTGACGCCGGTCTTGGCCTCGAACTTCCTGATGACGTCGAGCAGCGCGTCTTCCTCGGCCTTGTAGTAGCCCTTGTTCCACCAGAGGACGAGCTTCTCCTCGGCGGCTGCGGGGCTTGCCGCTCCCATCACCGGCAAGAGCAGCGAAACCGCCATCGAGCAGTTTCTGGCCCATCGCAAAAGCCTGTCGCGCATCGTCGTTTCCTCTCCGTCCCGTCCCGGCGAGGGACCCGCCGGTTGCTCTCATGGCATTTCAAAACGCGGCCATGTAAGCGCTTACATAATCGGAGTCAAGCGCCCCGCCCGAGCATTTTGCGCGAACTATCGCCGAGATGATTGTTGCCGCGCCGACCGTGCCTCAGCGGCGTTGCGCCTTGCCCGCGCTTTCGCGGTCTCTCAAGACGGGCACGATCTCCCGGGACTGGGCCCGCGCCTGCTCGCCCGCAATCACGGCGAGCAGCTCGTTGGCTGCCAGCACGCCGATCTCTTGATTGTCGACCTTCATGGTCGTGAGCCCGGGCGAGAAGCGCGACGAGATCGCGAGGTCGTCGAAGCCGGTGATCGAAAAATCGCGGGGCGCCTCGAGGCCCCTCTCCCGCGCGGCCATCAGCGCGCCGAGCGCCAGATTGTCGTTGCCGCAGACGATCGCGGTCGCGCGGCTTCCCACCGGGCGCGTCATCAAGGCGGCAAGACTTTCGGCGCCGAACTCCAGCGTCGAAGGACCCATCATCAGATCCTGCGCGGCGATTTCCAGACCGGCCGCCGCGAGCGCGTCACGGATGCCGCGAAGCCTCTCCTTCACGCGGTCGTTGTTGGTGTCGGGCTGAAAGATCGCGGCAAAGCGGCGGTGGCCGAGCGCCAGCAGATGATCCGTCATGCGGTGGAAGGCGGCGCGGTTGTCGAAGCCGATGCACGGATGCGGCGAGGCCTTGTTGTAGGAGTAGGTCACGACATAGGGAATGCCGCGCGAATTGAGCGCGTCGAAGAGCTCGGGCGGATGGCTTTCACCGACCACCGCAAGCGCCTCGACGCCGCGCGCCAGCATGGCGTCGGCCTGCCTCAGGCCTTCGTCCGGATCGTAGTTCGAGCAACCCAGGAATAGCGTGAAGCCGCGTTCCGAGAACACGCTCTGCATGCCGCTGATCTGGTGGGCAAAGATCTCATTGTCGAGCGTCGGTATGATCGCGCCGGCGATATGCGTCCTGCGCGAGGCCAGCGCCCGTCCGGCCGCGTTCGGAATCCAGTTCAGCGCGCGCGCCGCGTCCTTGACCCGCTGCCTGACCTCTTCGGACACCTTGTCGGGCTCGTTGAAGGCGCGCGAGACCGTCGCGGTCGACACATTGGCCTTGCGGGCGACCTCCTCGAGCTTGACGCGGCCGCTGCCCCCGCGCGCCCTCTTTGAACTAGCTGCCATCCCGCCACGGCTGAATGTGATTTGATCGGTGCGTCGCCATGGTATGTGTGCGCGGACAGGCTGTGTGGAAAAAAATCTGGCTGGGGCGGGAGGGATCGAACCTCCGAATGGCGGAATCAAAATCCGCTGCCTTACCGCTTGGCTACGCCCCAACAGCGGGAACGACGGAAGACCGGGCTACCGCAGATTCCCTCAAGTGCTGCCGGTCTATAGGGTGCGGCGCGGCATTTCAACCGCCTGCAGGGGCAAAATACCACAGCAGCCGGGATCGGGCGCACCACACCTTATTATAAGCTCCGATTTACAGGCCCCGGCAAAATCCCGATGCGGTACCGTATCGCGGCCATTGAGACCTTGCCCGTTTCATGGGAATACGGCGCCAATATCAGTCCACGGGAGTGAGCCATGACCTACCGCGCGCCGATCTCTGACATGCTGCTGTCTCTCAACCACGGCGCCGGCCTCAAGGCCGCCCTGGACGCCGGCCATTACGGCGATTTCGACGCCGAGATCACCGCGGCCGTGCTGGAGGAAGCCGCCAAGTTCGCAACCGATGTGCTGGCGCCGCTCAACAAGGTCGGCGACGAGCACGGCATCAAGCTTGATGACGGCAAGGTCACGACCGCGCCGGGCTGGCCCGATGCCTACAAGCGCTGGACTGAGGGCGGCTGGAACGCGGTGTCGGGGCCGGAGGATTTCGGCGGCCAGGGCCTGCCGCTCGCCATCAACGCGGCCTGCACCGAGATCTGGAGCGCGGCCAACGTCGCCTTCGGCCTCTGCCCGCTGCTGACGGCCTCGGCGATCGAGGCGCTGGATGCGCATGGCAGCGACGAGCTGAAGACAATCTATCTCGAAAAGCTCGTCTCCGGCGCATGGACCGGCACGATGCAGCTCACCGAGCCGCAGGCCGGGTCCGACGTCGGCGCGCTGCGCACCCGCGCCGAAAAGCAGGCCGACGGCACCTATCGCATCAAGGGGACGAAGATCTTCATCACCTATGGCGAGCACGACATGACCGACAACATCGTGCATTTCGTGCTGGCGCGCCTGCCCGACGCGCCCGCGGGCACCAAGGGGATCTCGCTGTTCCTCGTGCCGAAATTCATGGTCAACGCCGACGGCTCGCTCGGCGCACGCAACGACATCTTTGCCTCTGGCGTCGAGCACAAGCTCGGCATGCACGCCTCGCCGACCTGCACCATGACCATGGGCGACCATGGCGGCGCGATCGGCTTCCTGATCGGCGAAGAGAACCAGGGCATGCGCTGCATGTTCACGATGATGAACCAGGCCCGGCTCGGCGTCGGCCTGGAAGGCGTCGGCGTCGCCGATCGCGCCTATCAGCAGGCGCTGTCCTATGCGCAGGAGCGCAAGCAGGGCCGCGCAATCGGCAAGAAGGGCGAGGGCTCGGATGCGATCTTCGTGCATCCCGACGTCAAGCGCATGCTGATGCGGATGCGGGCACAGACCGCCGCCGCGCGCACCATCTGCTACGCCACTGCGGTTGCGATCGACGTCTCGACGCGCGCCAAGGATCCGAAGGTCCGCACTGAGGCCGCCGCGCGCGCGGCGCTGCTGACGCCGATGGCAAAAGGCTATTCCACCGACATCGGCAACGAGGTCGCCTATCTCGGCGTGCAGGTGCATGGCGGCATGGGCTTCATCGAGGAGACCGGCGCCGCGCAGCATTATCGCGACGCGCGCATCACCGCGATCTACGAGGGCACCAACGGCATCCAGGCGATCGACCTCGTCACGCGCAAGCTCGCTGCCAATGGCGGCGCCGCGGTGTGGGCGCTGATCGACGAGCTCGCGGCAACCGTCAAGCAGGTCGAGGCCTCCAACGATCCGGCCTTCGGCACCACCGGCGCGAAGCTGCGCGAGGCGCTGGAGGCGTTGACCCGCACCAGCAAATGGCTGCTGGAACGCGTGACATCCGCGCCGAACGAGGCGCTCGCCGGCGCGACGCCTTACCTGCAGCAGTTCGGATCGACGCTCGGCGGCTGCATGCTGGCGTCCGAGGCGCTCGCCGCCAAGGCCGACGGCAATACCGACGCCGCGCGCTACGTCTCGCTCGCGCGTTTCTTCGCCGAGAACATCAGCGTGCAGGCCGGCGCTCTCGAGCGCACCGTGACGGAGAGCGCGGAGTCGGTCGCGGCGGCGGATGCGGTGTTGTTGTAGACGGAGCGGTGCTGCGGGGTAGAGCGGGCCCTCTCCTCCTCTCCACTGTCATTCCCCGCGAAGGCGGGGAATCCAGTACGCCGCAGCCTCTCGATCAACACTGGCGTCCCGGAATACTGGATCGCCCGATCAAGTCGGGCGATGACATCGAGTGTGTGGCGCGAATGCCGGATTGCGCTGCGCTCCATCCGGGCTACGAAGCTGTGACCTCGGCTCTTTTCCCCGGCCGCCACAGCACCACGCCCGCAGCGACCAGATCCAGCACCACGCACATCGCAAACGCCGTCGTGTAATTGCCGGTGAAGCTGCGCACGAGGCCGACGATGCCGGGGCCGAAGGCGCTGACGATGCCGCTGATCGAGGTGCCCAGTCCCATCGCGGCGGCGAAGGCGGCAGATCCGATCTCGCGCTGGATGATCAAAGGCGGGAACGTGATCATGTTGCCGATCGAGAAGCCGTAGACGGCGCAGCACACCAGCAGCACCGTCGGGTTGGTGCTTTGAAGCAGCACGAAGAGCGCGGCGGCCTGGCTCGTCATCGACGCCGCGCAGGCGAGCCTGGGATCGAGCCGGTCGACGAACAGGCCGAGCGACAGGCGTCCGACCACCGCCATCGCCGCCATGATGGTCACGGCAAGACCCGCGCTGGCACGCCCGATCAACGGTTCGAGAAACGTCACCTGGTGGATGATGAATCCCATCTGCGCCAGCAGCGCGATCGCGATCGGCAGCACCATGGTCCAGAACGCCGCATTGGCGAGCAGCGCGCGGCGCGAATGCGCAGGACCGGCCGTCGCGCCGCCGGACTGACGTCCCCCAGAAGCCAATGACGTTCCCGCGGGCCAGCCGATGAAGCCGACGACCACCGGCAGCACCAGCACCACCATCGCGATGGTGGCCGCCAGCATCGCCGAGCGGAAGCCGATGCTGCCGGTCAGCGACAACAGCAGCGGAACGAGGATGATGCCGCCGCAGGTCGCGCCGTTGAAGGCGAGGCTGAGCGCGAGGCCGCGGCGCCGGTCGAACCAGGAATTGAGCACGGTGGCGATCACCACGGTGCCCATGCCGGTCCAGCCGACCGACATCAACGCGTAGGCGAGATAGAGCTGCCAGGGCGTCTGCATCAGTGCCAGCAGCACGGTCGAGGCGCCCAGCGCGGAAAGCCCGCACAGGATCAGCGACCGCAGCCCGATGCGCTCGAGCAGATTGTCGGTGAAGATGACGAGGACGGAGGTGAGGAGAAACGAGAAGGTGCTGGCCGCGGAGACCAGCGTGCCGGGCCAGCCATGGGCGCGCTGGAGCTCGGCAAGATAGACGCCCTGGCCGTAGAGGCCGAAGCCGAACATGAAGAACGCCATCAGGAAGCAGGCCAGCACGACGCGCCAGCCGCGATAGGACAGCGAAGATTCGTCAACGCCCGTTGCGGCGATCATCAATCGGCATTCGGCCAGATGGAACCGGGCATGATCGTGCCCTACAACCACTGGTTTTTCAAATGAAACATTGTAGCCATTTGTTGCGACGCGCAACAGCGCGTGACGGGCAACGTGCCCGCCATGGACGCCGTCTCGCGGAGTTCACGCTGGAAAAGGTCGAGCGGACGCATTGGCAGGTCAATCAGATGATGTAGGCTGAGGCGTACGGGACCCGCAGGCAGCGACGCAGGGGGAATTACATGCCGAACGGCAATATCGTGGTCACCGAAGAGCGGGGAACGCGTGTGATCACCCTGCGCCGCCCCGGCAAGAAGAACGCGATCACCCAGGACATGTACCGGGAGATGAGCCACGCGATCGACACCGCGCAGAACAACCCCGATATCCGCTGCATGATCATCACCGGCGGCTCCGGCGTGTTCACGGCGGGCGACGACATCGACGACTTCCTCCACGCCGACACGGCGCGCCCCGAGACGCTGTCGAACGGCGCCAAATTTCTCTATTCGCTCGCCCTCAACACCAAGCCGATCATCGCCGCCGTGGACGGCGCGTCGATCGGCATGGGGACGGTGATGCTGTTTCATTGCGACTACGTGCTCGCCTCGAACGCGGCGACCTTCTCCGCACCTTACATTCATCTCGGGCTGGTGCCGGTCGGCGCGTCCAGCCTCCTGATGCCGAACACGATGGGCTATCAGCGCGCCTTCGCGATGCTGATCATGGGCCGGACCTTCAGCGCCGCGGAAGCGCACACGGCCGGCTTCGTCAACACCGTGGTCTCGCCGGGACATACCGAGGTCGAGGCGCGCAAGGTCGCGCGCGATATCTGCCGGCTGCCCGCCGAGGCCGTCGCGACCTCGCGCAAGCTGCTGCGCACGCCGCCGGAGGAGTTGACCCGCCGCATCGACCAGGAGGCCCATCTGTTCGGCGAGCGGTTGAAATCGGACGACGCGGTGGCCGCGTTCAACGCGTTTGCGAACCGGAAGAAGCGGTAGGGTGCTCTTCCCCTCTCCCCTTGTGGGAGAGGGTGGCTCGCCGCAAAGCGGCGAGACGGGTGAGGGGTCTCTCTCCGCGAGCTCGCCTCTCTCACATTGTTGTTCGCGGATAGAACCCCTCATCCGGCGCTTCGCGCCACCTTCTCCCACAAGGGGAGAAGGAAGAAAGTTTCGTGAAATCTTCGCGCGGAACGACTAATCTTGGTTCCATGCGATACCGATCCATCCTTGCTGCGCTCGCGCTGATCTGCGCCCTGCCCGCCTCCGCCCAGACCGCCGCGCCTGTCGAGCTGCGCATTCTCGCGATCAACGATTTCCACGGCAATCTGCGGCCGCCGCCGGGCGGCATCCGCATCAACGACCCCGAGGACAAGAGCAAGAAGGTGACGGTCGCCGCCGGCGGCGCCGAGTACATGGCGACGCTGGTCAAGCAGTTGCGCGAGGGGCACAGGAATACGATCTTCGTTGCCGCCGGCGATCTGATCGGGGCAAGCCCGTTCCTGTCGGCGATGTTCCACGACGAGCCGTCCGTCGAGGCGCTCTCGATGATGGGACTTGCGATCACATCGGTCGGCAATCACGAGTTCGACGAAGGCAAGACCGAGTTGTTGCGCATGCAGAACGGCGGCTGCCATCCGGTCGATGGCTGCCAGGGACCGCATCCCTTCACGGGCGCGAAATTCCACTATCTCGCGGCCTCCACGATCGAGACCGCGACCGGCAAGAGCGTGCTGCCGCCCTATGAGATCCGTGAGTTCGAAGGCATCCCCGTCGCCTTCATCGGTCTGACCTTGAAGGAGACCTCCGGCATCGTCTCGCCATCGGGCATTGCCGGGCTCGAATTCCGCGACGAGGCCGAGACGGTGAACGCGCTCGTGCCGCAGTTGAAGGCGCGCGGCGTGGAAGCGATCGTGGTGCTGATCCACCAGGGCGGCGAGCCCGCGGGCGACTACAATGAATGCCCCGCCATCACCGGGCCCATCGTCGACATCGTGAAGAAGTTCGATCGCGCCGTCGACGTCGTCGTCAGCGGTCACACGCATCGGGCCTATATTTGCCAGATCGACGGGCGGCTCGTCACCAGCGGCGACAAATACGGCACGCTGGTCACGGCGATTGACCTCAAGCTCGATCCCGCGAGTCGCGATATCGTCGGCGCAAAGGCCGAGAACGTCATCGTCGCCAACGCATCGCTCGCCAGGGATCCCGAGCAGACCGCGCTGATCGAGGCCTATGACAAGGTCTCCGCGCCGATCGCCAACCGGCCGGCCGGATCGGTGACGCAGACACTGTCGCGCGTGCCGAACGAGGCCGGCGAGAGCGCGCTCGGCGATATCATCGCGGACGCGCAGCTTGCCGCGACCAGGGACGCCAAGGATGGCAGCGCTGTCATCGCGCTCACCAATCCCGGCGGCATCCGCACCGACATCGTTCCGAAGGAGAACGGCGCGATCACGTTCGGCGACGTGTTCGCCAGCCAGCCGTTTCGCAACCGCCTCGTCACCATGACGCTCACGGGCAGCCAGCTCAAGGACCTCCTGGAGCAGCAATGGCTCGATCCGAAGCGGCCGCGGATCCTCCAGGTGTCGAACGGGTTCAGCTACAGCTGGGATGCGTCGAAGCCGCACGGCGAACGCATCAGCCTCGAGAAGATGACGCTCAATGGCAGGCCGATCGAGGCCGGGACCGGCTACCGCGTCACCCTCAACGACTATCTCGCGGTCGGCGGCGACGGCTTCACGGTCGCAAAGCTCGGGACGGCACCACAATATGGCGGCTACGACGCCGACGCGCTGTTCGCGTTCTTCCGGGCGCACGGGCCGATCGGCCCGCTGCCGCTGAGCCGTATCCTGCGCGTGAATTGATCCGGATCAAACCGGCCGGAACGGGACAACCCTTTGCCAATTGTAACCAAGCGCATAGATTGCGTTTGGCATTGCGTTTTGGCGCCGGATGCGCCAAGCGACGTCAAGAGCCCGCATCCCATGAGGCCGACCTGATGAGCACGCTTCTTCTTTCCCACAAGGCCTGCCTCGACCACGTCACGCCGCCTGGACACCCTGAGCGCCCCGATCGCCTGCGTGCGGTGGAAGAAGCGCTGTCTCACGAGCGTTTCCAGTTTCTCGTGCGCGACCAGGCGCCGGAAGGCGATCTCGACCTCGTCACGCTCTGCCACAACGAGCATTACGTCACCGAGCTGCGCCACATCGCGCCGACCAGCGGCCAGGTCTATATCGACGGCGACACCTCGATGTCCCCCGGCACCTGGGAAGCGGTGATGCGCGGCGTCGGCGGCGCGGTCGCGGCGACCGAAGCGGTGATGAACGGCGAGCACCGCAACGCGTTCGTCGCGGTGCGCCCGCCCGGCCACCACGCCGAGATCGGCAAGCCGATGGGCTTCTGCTTCTTCGACAATGTCGCGATCGCCGCGCGCCATGCGCAGCGCAAATACGGCATCAAGCGCGCGGCCATCGTCGATTTCGACGTGCATCACGGCAACGGCACGCAGGACATCTTCTGGTCGGACCCGACCGTGATGTATTGCTCGACGCATCAGATGCCGCTGTTTCCGGGCACCGGCGCCAAGGGCGAGCGCGGCGACCACGACACCATCGTCAACGCACCGCTCGCCTCCGAAGACGGCGGACCGGAATTCCGCTCCGCGTTCGAGAACCTGATCCTGCCGCAGCTCGAAAAATTCAGCCCGGAGCTGCTCATCATCTCCGCCGGCTTCGACGCGCACTACCGCGACCCGCTGGCCTCGCTGAATTTGCGCGCGGAGGATTATGCCTGGGTCACGCGCAAGCTGATGGATCTCGCCGACAAGTCCGCCGGGGGCCGCGTTGTCTCCGTGCTTGAAGGCGGCTATGACCTGCAAGGATTGAAAGAATCTGTTACGGCGCATGTCGGCGCCCTGATGGGCGCCTGAAAAGACTCGCCACATTAAGCCCGCAAAACCCGCCTTCACTCCAGGGAAAGCGAATCGGGCAATCGGAAACGGATATGGCCGAAAACACTCAAGTCGACGTCTCCAGGCTCACCTTCGAGCGCGCGATCGAGGAACTCGAAACGATCGTGAAGCGGCTCGAGGACGGCAAGGTGCCGCTCGAGGAATCCGTGACGATCTACGAGCGCGGCGAGGCGCTGAAGCGCCGCTGCGAGGAATTGCTGCGCCAGGCCGAGGCGCGGGTCGACAAGATCACCACCGATGCCAGCGGCCAGGCCGCCGGCACGGCGCCGCTCGACGTCCAGTAAGGAACCGGTCAAAGCCGCCCGTTCCAAGCATCGGCCGGCTGCATTTTTTCATGATCGCACGCCGGCGACTCCGCTCCGGCGGCCCCGTGTTTCGCGCAAAGCCCGAGTGGAACCCTGCCGGAAGGCCTCTCGGCCTGCCGAATCCGTCCAAAATGGCCTCGCTCCCGCCCAAAATCCTGCCGAGGAACCGGGCAAGGCTGGAACGCCTTTGCCGGCGCCGCAGTTAACCACTCTGGCCCGCGGGTTGCACTGGTATGCCTGTAATCGGTCCAGCGGGTTGGCTTTGGCCCAAGGTTTGGTGTAAAGCTGCGCGCAGTGTGGCTTTTTGTTAGCCTTGACGTGGGGACCGATTACCAACGACAAGCGCTTCAAACTGCTAATGAAATTGGCTGGGACGGACGAAGCCGATCTAAGTGACAGGGATCACAGAGACTGAACCGGAGCGCACTTAGGCTCACCTAAGCTTGAAGACGGGGCCTTGCCCCAGGCAGGTGGCTCCGACGGTTTTAGGACTCGCGCTGCGCCGATATTGTGCAAACCCATCGCGCACCGGAACGATCTTCCGGCGCTGACAAATTGGAAATCGCCGTGAACGCATACAGTAAGACGCCGCTTCTCGACACCATCCGGACGCCGGAAGACCTGCGCAAGCTCAAGGTCGAGCAGGTTCGCCAGGTCGCCGACGAGCTGCGGCAGGAGACCATCGATGCCGTTTCGGTGACCGGTGGTCACTTCGGCGCGGGCCTCGGCGTGGTCGAGCTCACCACCGCGATCCATTACGTCTTCGACACGCCGCGCGACCGGCTGATCTGGGACGTCGGCCATCAGGCCTATCCCCACAAGATCCTCACCGGACGCCGCGACCGCATCCGCACCCTGCGCACCGGCGGTGGCCTGTCCGGCTTCACCAAGCGCAGCGAGAGCGATTACGATCCGTTCGGCGCTGCGCATTCCTCGACCTCGATCTCCGCCGGCCTCGGCATGGCCGTGGCGCGCGACCTCTCCGGCGGCAAGAACAACGTTATCGCCGTGATCGGTGACGGCGCGATGTCGGCGGGCATGGCCTATGAAGCCATGAACAACGCGGGCGCGATGAACTCGCGCCTGATCGTCATCCTCAACGACAACGACATGTCGATCGCGCCGCCGGTCGGCGCCATGAGCGCCTATCTGTCGCGCCTCTACTCGGGCAAGACCTATCGTACGCTGCGCGATGCCGCCAAGCAGATCAACAAGCGCCTACCCAAGATCATCGCCAACCGCGCCAACCGCGTCGAGGAATATTCGCGCGGCTTCATGATGGACGGCGGCACGCTGTTCGAGGAGCTCGGCTTCTATTACGTCGGCCCGATCGACGGCCATAACCTCGACCACCTCCTGCCCGTGCTGAAGAACGTGCGCGACATGGAGGAAGGCCCGATCCTGGTCCACGTCGTGACGCAGAAGGGCAAGGGCTACGGCCCGGCGGAAGCCTCCGCCGACAAGTACCATGCCGTCGTCAAGTTCGACGTCGCGACCGGCACGCAGGCCAAGGCCAAGCCGAATGCGCCGGCCTACCAGAACGTGTTCGGCGCGAGCCTCGTCAAGGAAGCGCAGAAGGACGACAAGATCGTCGCCATCACCGCGGCGATGCCGTCGGGCACCGGCGTCGACATCTTCAACAAGGCGTTCCCGGATCGCACTTTCGACGTCGGTATCGCCGAGCAGCATGCGGTGACGTTTGCCGCCGGTCTCGCCAGCGAAGGCTACAAGCCGTTCTGCGCGATCTACTCGACCTTCCTGCAGCGCGGCTACGACCAGATCGTGCATGACGTCGCGATCCAGAACCTGCCCGTCCGCTTCGCCATCGACCGCGCCGGCCTCGTCGGCGCCGACGGTGCGACGCATGCCGGCTCGTTCGACAACGCCTATCTCGGCTGCCTGCCCAACATGGTGATCATGGCGGCGGCGGACGAAGCCGAACTGGTGCACATGGTGGCGACCCAGGTTGCGATCGACGACCGTCCGAGCTCGCTGCGCTATCCGCGCGGCGAAGGCCGCGGCATCGAGATGCCCGAAGTCGGCATTCCGCTCGAGGTCGGCAAGGGCCGCATGATCCGCCAGGGCAACAAGATCGCCCTGCTCTCGTTCGGCACGCGCCTCGCCGAGTGCGAGAAGGCGGCCGACGAGCTCGCCGCTCACGGCCTGTCCACCTCGATCGCCGACGCGCGCTTCATGAAGCCGCTCGACACCGAGCTGGTGCTCAAGCTCGCCCGCGACCACGACGTCCTGATCACGGTCGAGGAAGGCTCGGTCGGCGGCTTCGGCTCGCATGTCGCGCAGTTCCTGACCGACCAGGGCGTGCTCGACACCGGCATGGTCAAGTTCCGCTCGATGGTGCTGCCCGACGTGTTCCAGGACCACGATACGCCGGCCGCGATGTACGCTCGCGCCGGTCTCGACGCCAAGGGCATCGTCGCCAAGGTGTTCGAAGCCCTCGGCAAGGACGTGAAGGCCGAGACGGTCAAGCTCGCCTAAGGGCGAGCTTCGACCTCAGCGAAGCAGTACGGCTTCCATGAAAATCTATCTGGCAGGTCCCGACGTGTTCCTGCCGGATGCCGTCGAGATCGGCCGGCGCAAGGTCGAGATCTGCGCCGCCCATGGCCTCACCGGCCTCTACCCTCTCGACAACGCCATCGACCTCGCCGCGCCCGACGCCTCCAGGCAGATCTTCTGCGGCAACGAGGCGATGATGGACGCGGCCGACGCGATCATTGCCAACCTCACCCCGTTCCGCGGTGCCGGCGCCGATCCCGGCACCGTCTACGAGCTCGGTTACATGGCCGGGCGCCGCAAATTCTGCCTCGCTTATTCCAACGACGGGGCCGCCTATGCCGACCGGGTCGGTCGCTTCTTGGAGGTCACCTCCGAGGACGGGCGGCTGGTGGATGCGCAAGGCCTGACGGTCGAGGATTTCGGCCTCGTCGACAATCTCATGATGATCCATGCGCTGGAGCTGCACGGCTGCCCGCTGGTGACGCCGGCGCAGATGCCGATCGACGTCTGGCACGATCTTGCCGCGTTCGAGACTTGCGTCCGGATGGCAGCCGCGCGATTGATCGCTAGATAAGCGCTCAGTCGCTCCCGGAGAAATCGATGTCCCCTGCCCGCAAGCGCGCGGATGTTCTGCTGGTCGAGCGCGGCCTGTTCGAGAGCCGGGCGCGAGCACGCGCGGCGATCGAGGCCGGCCTCGTCACGGCCGACGACAAGCAGGTTGCGAAACCGTCGGAGACGATCACCGAGGACGCGGTGATCCGGGCCGAACCGGCGCACCCCTATGTCTCGCGCGGCGGCGTCAAGCTGGCCGGCGCGCTGGAGCGCTACCCGATCGAGATCGAGGATCACGTCTGCCTCGACGTCGGCGCCTCCACCGGCGGCTTCACAGAGGTGCTGCTCGCGAACGGGGCGAGCCTCGTCTTCGCTATCGACGTCGGCACCAGCCAGCTGCATCCCTCGCTGCGCGGCCATCCCAAGATTGTGTCGATGGAAGAGACCGACATCCGCAGCTATGAAGGCAAGAGGCTGCCGGCGCGGCCAGATGTGGTCGTGATCGACGTCAGCTTCATCTCGCTGAAGATCGTGCTGCCGGTGGCACTGTCGCTTGCGGCCGCGCCCATGAGCCTGCTGGCGCTGATCAAGCCGCAATTCGAGGCCGAGCGGAAGTACAACAAGAAGGGCATCATCCGCGACGCCGCCGTGCACCGGGAGATCTGCGACGATATCGCAGGCTTTGCGGCCTCGCTCGGCTGTACCGGCATCGAGGTGTTCCCCTCCTCGATCACGGGCGGTGACGGCAATGTCGAGTTCTTCCTGGGCGCGCGCCGTGGTTGAGCGCCTGACCATCGATCACGTCGGCCATCGCGGCGACGGCGTCTCGCTCACCACGGGCGATGCGGTCTATGTGCCCTACTCGCTTGGCGGGGAGACCGTCGAGGTCGATCACGTCGCGGGCCATCATCCCGACCGCCGCAAGCTGCTGGCGGTGGAGGTCGCAAGCCCCGAGCGCATCGAACCGTTCTGCCCGCATTTCGGCGTCTGCGGCGGCTGCGCGATCCAGCACTGGGCCTCCGATCCCTATCACGCCTGGAAGCGCGGCATCGTGGTCGAGACACTGGCGCAGGCCGGTATCGATTGCGAGGTGGCGCCGCTGGTCGATGCCCATGGCGCGGGGCGCCGGCGCGTCACGCTGCACGGCCGCTTCGGCACGCATGACGTGCTCAAGGTCGGCTTCTCCGCGACGAGCTCGCACGACGTCATCCCGATCCATCGCTGCCCGATCCTCGATCCCGCGCTCGAGGGCGCGCTCGATGCCGCCTGGGCCATCGCCGAGCCCCTGACCTCGAAAATGCCGGTGACGAAGCCGCTCGACATCCAGGTCACCGCCACCATCAACGGCCTCGACGTCGACGTGCGCGGCTCCGGCCCGCTGCCGACACCGCTCGTCACCGTGCTGTCGCGCGTTGCCGAGCAGCATCGCCTGGCGCGGCTGACACGACATGGCGAACTGGTGCTGCAGCGCCTCGCGCCCATGGTGAAGATGGGCCGTGCCGAGGTGACGCTGCCGCCGGGCTCGTTCCTGCAGGCCACCGTCGCCGGTGAAGAAACACTTGCCGCGCTCGTCGCTGAGCGCGTCGGCAAGGCAAAGGAGGTGCTCGACCTCTTCTGCGGCGTCGGACCGTTTGCGCTGCGGCTCGCCGAGAAGGCGCGCGTCACCGCCTATGACAGCGATGCCGGTGCGATCGCCGCGCTCGCGAAAGCGGCGCGCACGCCGGGGCTCAAGCCCATCAAGGCCGAGCCGCGTGACCTGTTTCGCCGCCCCCTGGTGCCGCCGGAACTGCGCGACTTCGATGCGGTGGTGTTCGATCCGCCGCGCCAGGGCGCGCAGGCGCAGGCACTGAAGCTCGCCGCGAGCAAGGTGCCGGTGGTCGTCGCGGTGTCCTGCAATATCGCGACCTTCGCGCGCGATGCGCGGCTGCTGATCGACGGTGGCTACAAGATCGAGAGCGTGGTGCCGGTGGACCAGTTCCGCCACACGCCGCATGTGGAATTGGTCGCGAAGTTCACGCGCTGAGTCTTCTAGCGCCGCAGCCCGCCGAGAGCCGGTGACTCGCCAGGCAGCATGTTCGACCTGATATCGCTGTCCATGCGGCCGGAGTCCTGCTGGGTGAAGCCGGCGCCGAACGACAGGCTGAGGTTGGAGGTCGGCTTGAACTCGACGCCGGCGAATGCGCTGTATCCCGGTGCGGCGCCAGAGGTCAGCGGCGCGATCGAGCTGCCGATGCCGTTGCCGAATTTCAGCGTGTCGAAACCGGCAAAGAACGTGACGGGTAAGCCGCCCGCCGTCTTGGTGTTGTAGCCGAACTGCGTGCTGTCATAGGAGAGCGTGCTGAAATTGCCGGCAAGGCCCGTCTGGCCGAGGCCGCTCCAATTGAGATTGCCGCGCTGGCTTCCGACGAAGAAGCCGTTCGCAAAGCTGGTGCGTCCGCTCGCGTCGCCGGCATTGAAGCCCGCAAAATTGCCGTAAGTGTCGGAGCTCTGGCCGTCGCTGCCGCCAAGGCCGAAAGGTCCGCCCGGAATCCAATATCTCAGGGGCGAGACTTGCGCCTGAGCGGGGGCTCCGCAGCAGAAAAGCAGGGCGAAAAGGGTCGCGAGCGCGCGTGAAGAAGCAAGGCCTGGCATTCGTGTAACCGTCAGAACGTCCTCAAAATTATAGCCGCAGGACCGCAGGATTGCCAGCCACGGGATGCTCGCCCAGTTCCAATCACCTTTTCCTGACGCGTTGAACCTGCCCGGTGGCGGATGGACCCACTTAAGGGGACGCGCAAGCTATGCGCTTGCCTTGCTCCGAACACCTTTGAAAATGCCATTGCATGGAGGTTGTCATGGAGGTCAATACCGACAGGTTGAATGCCTTTATGGGCAAGATGATCACCGAGGTCGGGGCGGCGATGAACGCATCGCTGGTCCTGCTGGGCGACAAGCTCGGCCTGTACCGCGCCCTCGCCGCCAAGGGACCGATGAACTCCGCCGAGCTCGCGAGCGCGACCGGAACGACCGAGCGCTATGTCCGCGAATGGCTCTCGAGCCAGGCCGCATCCGGCTATGTCGAATATGATACCGCTTCAGGAAAATTCTCGATGCTGCCGGAGCAGGCGATGGCGCTGGCCGACCCGGACAGCCCGGTGTTCCTCGGCGCGGTCGGCAATGTCATTGCCGCGGCGTTCCTCGACGAGCCGAAGATCACGGAGGCGTTCAAGTCCGGCAAGGGTGTCGGCTGGAACCGACGCAGCGAGTGCCTGTTCTGCGGCACCGCCCGTTTCTTCCGCACCGGCTATATGCATCATCTGGTGCAGGAGTGGCTGCCGGCCCTCGACGGCGTCGTGGACAAGCTGAAGCGCGGCGCCAAGGTCGCCGATGTCGGCTGCGGCCACGGCGTCTCGACGCGGCTGATGGCGGAAGCGTTCCCGAACTCGCGCTTCTACGGCTTCGACTATCACGAGGGCTCGATCGAGGCCGCGCGAAAGGCGGCCGGCGAAGCGAAGCTGGGCGACCGGGTTTCCTTCGCCGTCCACTCGGCCAAGACTTATCCGGCCGAGGGCTACGATCTCGTCTGCTTCTTCGATTGCCTGCACGACATGGGCGATCCCGTCGGCGCGATCAGCCATGTGCGGCAGACCATGGCCAAGGACGGCACCTGCATGCTGGTCGAGCCGTTCGCGGGCGATCGCCTCGAAGACAATCTCAATCCGGTCGGCCGCGTCTATTATGCGGCCTCGACCATGATCTGCACGCCCGCCTCGCTCGACCAGGAGGTGGGCCTCGCGCTCGGCGCCCAGGCCGGCGAAGCAAGGCTGCGCAAAGTCGCCGCCGAAGGCGGCCTGTCGCGCTTCCGTCGCGCCGCGGAGACGCCGTTCAACCTGATCCTGGAGGCGCGGATCTGACCCGGCACGGACGCCACCGCCGGCGATGTCAGGCCGCGGCGTCCGTTCCCATGCCGAAGGTGATCTGATTGCCGTCGGCATCGACGGCGTCGAAATCGCGCATGCCGTAATGGCGGTCCTGCGGCTGGTTGATGAGCCTCGCCCCGCGCTGCGACAGCTCGGTGTAAAGCCGATCCACGTCCCGGACGAAGATGCAGAGACCGCCCTGACCGGGCAATCGCCTGGTTCGGCTCGCCGCCAACAGATGCAGGTTCACCTCCTCGCGGCAGAGACAGACATAGCCCGGCGGCGAGCCGTCCTCGAAGGCGACCTCGAAGCCGAACATTTCGCGGTAATAAGCGAGGCTCGCGGCGATGTCGGAGACGACGAAAACGGTGGCGGTGCCGGCCATCATCGGGCGGTCATCGGTCATCAACCTCTCCATGTCGCGAGCAATCTCCACCGCGCAGCCTAGCATGCGTGCGCGAGGTATTGCACAGGCCGGACCGCAACGTAAGCTGCCGGCGAACAAGGCGGCGCGAGTCCGCCGTAACGGGAGGATGACGATGCGATATGTTGGCCTGGCGCTGGTCGCGCTGTTCGCCGTGACGATCTCGGAAGCCGGCCGTGCCGCCGAGCCGACCCGCTTCACGCCGCTGAAGGCCGAGGAGCTCACGCCGCCGCAGAAGGAGTGGGCGGACGCGATCGCGGTGCCGCCGCGCAATGCGAAATTCACCAACCCGCCCTATCGCGCCTATATCCGCAATCCCGAGCTCGCGCCGAAGCTCTCGGCGATGTCGGACTATCTGCGCTGGAATTCGTCGCTGCCGGCGCGCCTCAGCGAATTCGCCATCCTGATCACCGCAAGGCAGTGGACGGCGCAGTATGAATGGTTCGCGCATTATCCGCTCGCGATGAAGGCCGGGCTCGATCCGCAAGTCGCCAAGGACGTCGCCAATGGCGTGCGGCCGCAAGCGATGAAGGACGACGAGGCCGCGCTCTACGACCTTGCGATGGCGCTCTATCGCGACAAGAAGGTGTCCGACGAGGTCTACCGCGCCGCGCAGCAGAAATTCGGCGAGCGCGGCATCATGGATATCATCGGCCTGATCGGCTATTACGACCTGGTCTCGATGACGCTGATCACGATGCAGGCCGAAGCGCCGAACGACAGCGTGCCCCCATTGCCGCCGCTCGCGGCGAAATAGAGGCAACACGCTCGCCTTTCCAGTACCGTCACCCTGAGGTGGCCGCTTCTTCAGCGGCCCCGAAGGGCGACGGCCCGGCTGCATCGGGCCGTGCATCCTTCGAGGCTCCCGGCGCGATGCATGGCATCGCGCCACTCGCACCTCCAGCGACGAGCGCTATGCGCTCGTGCGGGGATGACGGATTGGTGGGCGCGTCCGCAACACGCACTTGAAGACTTGGAGACCCCAGTGACATCAGACCATCCCGTCACCTACGAACGCATCGGCAATATCGCCCGCATCACGCTATCCCGTCCGCCCGTCAACGCGCTGAGCCTCGAGGTCATCCGCGCAGTAGTGGCCGCGCTCCGGCGGGCTGCCGACGACACCGATGCACGCGTCGTCGTGCTGGCGAGCGCGATTGCAAAACGCTTTTCGGCGGGGCTCGACCTCGACATCCTGCTTGGCAAGCCCGGCGCCCAGATCCGCGAATTCCTCCAGGCGCTCTATATCGATCTTTATGACGCCCAATACGGGCTCGGAAAGCCGTCGATCGCCGCGGTCGGCGGCGCGGCGCGCGGCGGCGGCATGACCATGGCGGTGTCGTGCGACGTGGTGCTGGCCTCCGAGAGCGCGACGTTCGGCTATCCAGAGATCGACGTCGGGGTCATTCCCGCCATCCACTATGCGCATCTGCCGCGCATCGTCGGGCGTCACCGCGCTTTCGAGCTGCTGTTCACCGGACGCGTGTTCAGCGCCGCCGAGGCGCGCGAGCTCGGCGTCGTGAACCGCGTCGTCGCCGATGCCGAGCTCGAGGCGGAGACCTTGAAGCTCGCGGCGCAGTTCGCCGCCAAATCGGCCGCGGTGCTGCGGATGGGCCGCGCCGCCTTCATGCGGCAGATCGATCTCGACTACCGGCGCAGCATTGCCAGCGCCGTGGACGATTTCTGCAACGTCGCGACGTCGGACGAGGCTCAGGAAGGCCTGAGGGCGTTCGTGGAGAAGCGGCCGCCGAATTGGTGAGACGCCAGGCGTGCTGCGCGCTCAGGCGGTCTTGTCGACCGAAGACGATGAATCGGCCGGCGGATATTTCGTCACGGGTACCAGGAAGGACTTGGTTCCGACCTGATAGATGATCTTGCCGTTCTGACCGTCGTCGGTCGAGATCTGCGCCTGGCCGAACATGATGACGTTCTTGTAGACGTAGCCGGTGCCCTGCCGGGTGATGCCGTCGGTAGTGACGCTGACCTGCGCCTCCTTGCCGTCGACCGAGAGCACCTTGAAGCTCGCGCTTTTGCCGTTGTCGCTGGAATAGCCGCCCCAGCTTCCCATCAGGCGGCTGTCGGACGCCGGCGGGTCCTGCTTCTCGAGGTTCGCGGTCTGCTTGCCGGCGCCGCCGACCGAGAACAGCAGCACCATGTTCTTGCCGTCCTTGGTGCCGACCGTGACCCCGCCGAACGTGATCAGCGAGCCCTGAACCTCGCCGAAGCCGCGCTCGGTGTGGCCGTTATGGGTGTATTCGACCTGCGCCCGGGCCCCCCGGATGTTCACGACCTTGAAGCTGACATCCTGATTGTTGCCGACCCAATTGCCCTTCCACTCACCGACCAGCCGGCTCTGGTGGAAGACCCGCTCGTTGGCAGGCGAGATCTGGCTGGTGCTCGAGGTGACGATGGCCATTGGGTTGCTCGGATACGGGCTGACGCGCCCGCTTTCGGCTCGCGGAAACGAGCAGAAACAATCCGATTAGGCCCGCAGGCCGGTTAACGAGCGGTTAAATTCAACCGCCGGGCGAGACGGGCAAAAGGTCTCACCGGGGCGAGCGGCTAGCGGCCCCAGCGGTCCGACCAGATCTTCTCACCGATCATGCAGTTGACGCGCGGCTCCTTGTCCTTGTCGGCAACACGCACCACGGGGCGCTCGGGCATGCGTCCGGCGACTTCCATCAGCAGCTTGGTGCGGATCGCTTCCTTGAACTTCTCGCGGTCCTTGATCGAGATGACGAAGGAGCCGGGACCGCCGATGACGCAGTCCTCGTAATAGTAATCGAGATTGTCGATATCCATGGTCGAGTAGGAGGGCTCCTTGACCATGATCGGCAGGCCGTTGATGACGATCCCCTTCTCGAGCGCGGCATCGCGCGCCACCGTGACCGGGCTGCCATTGTTGTTGGGGCCGTCGCCCGAGATGTCGATGACGCGGCGCAGGCCTCGATAGGGATCCTCGTCGAACAGCGGCATCGCGAACATGATAGCGCCGGAGATCGAGGTGCGCGAGGCGCGCCGGATCGGCGTCTTCATGATCTCGGCGGCGACCGCGTCCGCAGTCTCCGGTCCGTCGACCAGCCGCCAGGGGATGATGATCTTCTGATCGGTCGAGGCGGCCCACTCGAAATAGGTGACCGCGATCCGGCCGTTCGGACCGAGCTTGAGCGCCTGCAGGAACTCCTTCGACTGGATCGCCTGCGCATAGCCTTCGCGCTGGATCGCGAGCTCGTCCATGTCCATGGAGTAGGATACGTCGACGGCCAGGATCAGCTCGACATCGACCGTCTGCGCATCCCTGTCGGCCGCGAGCCGCTGCGGCTGATCTCTGGGCGGTTCAAACTTCGGCCCTGGTGCCGCGATGCCCGCGACGTCCCCCCCGGCAAGCACGCCGGCCACCAGCACAGCCCCGATCGAGAACAGCAAGCGCATCGCAGTCTCCCGTCGTATGACGCGATGGTGACATGCAATCGCCTTGCCGCAAAGCGCGAAGATCGCTTGTGCTTCACATTCGAGTTAGGAATTTGCGTACCTCGCGCAAAGCTGCCGCCTTGTTGCCGCGCTTGCGTCACCTGGAACATGCGCGATCACAGACACCGTCATTCACGGTCGGCTCGAAGAGCCGAGCCCGGGATGACGTGCAATGCGCAGACACCCCGCCCCACTTGTCCGGCGCGATTTCCATGCTAGGCTGGCCGTACAGATGGGGATGGAGTCCCCCGACAACCGCCCGGCGGCTTGACCGTAGTGGGCTGATGACTCCTGCTTGAGGTGGGGCAATCACGAGCCTCCGCCTTTGGCGGGAGCATGGACAAACCCGCCGATGGCGGGTTTTTTGTTGCCTGAAGGAAGGAGAAGGCGTGACGACGACATCGGATGCTGCGCGCGGCCGGCTGCCCAGGGGGATCTGGGTGCTCGGCTTCGTCTCGATGCTGATGGACATCTCCTCCGAGATGATCCACGCGCTGCTGCCGGTCTACCTCGTCACCGTGCTCGGCGCGTCCACGCTCACGGTCGGCTTGATCGAGGGCATCGCGGAGGCCACCGCCTCGATCACCAAGATCTTCTCCGGCGCGCTGTCGGACTGGCTCGGCCGCCGCAAGCTGCTCGCCGCGCTCGGCTACGGACTGGCCGCGCTGACCAAACCGCTGTTCCCGCTGGCGCCGAGCGTCGGGTGGCTGGTGGCTGCGCGCTTCATCGACCGCGTCGGCAAGGGCATCCGCGGCGCGCCGCGCGATGCGCTGATCGCCGATATCGCACCTCCGGGCTTGCGCGGCGCGAGCTTTGGCTTGCGCCAGTCGCTCGACACCGTCGGCGCCTTCCTCGGCCCGCTCGTCGCGATCGGCCTGATGTGGTGGACGGCGGACAATTTTACCCTGGTGTTCTGGTTCGCCGTGCTGCCGGCCTTCCTCTCGTTCGGCCTGATTGCCTTTGCCGTGCACGAGCCGGAGCCGGACCCGAGCCGGCCGCCTGCGAAGAATCCGCTCAACACCGCCGCGATGCGGCAGCTTGGACCGGTGTACTGGCGCGTCGTCGCGGTCGGCGTCGCGTTCACGCTGGCCCGTTTCAGCGAGGCCTTTCTGATCCTGCGCGCGCAGAACATCGGCCTCAATGTGATGTGGGTGCCGGCGGTGCTGGTGCTGATGAACATCGCCTACGCGCTCTCGGCCTATCCGGCCGGCGTGCTGTCGGACCGCATCAACCGCACCGCGCTGCTCGCGCTCGGCCTCGTCTTCCTCGCCGCCGCCGATCTGGCGCTCGCGCTGCTGCCGAGCCTCGGCGGCCTCGCGCTCGGCGTCGTGCTGTGGGGGCTGCATATGGGACTGACGCAAGGCCTGCTCTCGGCCCTCGTTGCCGATGCTGCGCCGCCGAGCCTGCGCGGCACCGCGTTCGGCTATTTCAACCTGTTCACCGGCCTGGCGCTGCTGGCTGCGAGCGTGATCGCCGGCGCACTGTGGGACGCCTATGGTCCGGCCGGCACGTTCCTGGCCGGGCTCGGCTTCGCACTGGTATCGCTGGTGGGACTGCTCGCGATCGGCAACGGGCTGGCTGCGGAGGACAAATGAGAGCGGGGGATTCTTGATCGTGTTGAGCGGAGTGATCGCAATCGTGGTCGGCAGCGTGCTCGGCGGCTGCGCGCGCTACTTCGTCTCCGGCGCCATCGCGCGGCGGCTGGGCGAGACGTTCCCGTGGGGCACCATGACGATCAACGTCACCGGCGCTTTCCTGATCGGCATTTTCGGGGCGCTGGCGACCCACCCGGGCTCGCTCTTCGCCGCGCCCAATCCCTGGCTGTTCGCGGTGACCGGGTTCCTCGGTTGCTACACCACGGTGTCCTCCTTCAGCCTGCAAACGCTGACGCTCGCCCGCAACGGCGAGCCTCTGCATGCGCTCGGCAATGTCGTCTTCTCGGTCGCCCTGTGCCTCACGGCGGTGACGTGCGGCTTCCTGCTTGCCGACAGCATTGGAGGGTAGTCGCATGAACGCCCCCTCCTCCGCCGAGCGCTGGCGCAGCGCGGTTCTTTATGCCTGGGTTGCCGCGGGCAGCATCGTCGGCGGGCTGACGCGCTATCTGGTCGGGCTCGCGCTCGACACCGGGCCGGGCTTTCCCTTCGCGACATTGTTCATCAACGCCACCGGCTCGCTGATCATCGGCTTCTACGCGACGCTGACCGGCCCCGACGGCCGCCTGCTAGCGCGGCCCGAGCACCGGCAATTCGTCATGACCGGGTTCTGCGGCGGCTACACCACCTTCTCGGCCTTCAGCCTGGAAACCTTCCGCCTGTTCCACGCCGGCATGAAGTACACTGCGCTCGCCTATGTCGCGGTCTCCGTCGTCTGCTGGCTGGTGTCGGTGTGGGCCGGGCATATGCTGGCGAGCCGCGCCAACCGCTTGAAGAGGAGCTGATCATGCAAATTCCCAATCAGGCTGTTTCGCTCCGCATCTTCATCGGCGAGAGCGACCATTTCGAGGGCAAGCCGCTTTATGAAGCGATCGTGATGAGGGCGCGCGAGCTGCACCTTGCCGGCGCCACCGTGCTGCGCGGCCCCATGGGTTTCGGCAAGTCGAGCCGGCTACACACCTCGAAGATCCTGCGGCTCTCCGAGGATTTGCCGCTGCTGATCGAGGTCGTCGACAGCGAGGACAACATCAATGCATTCCTGCCCATCCTTGACGGCATGATGTCGAGCGGCCTGATCACCTTGGAGAAGGTGCGGGTCCTGCAATATGGTGAGAGGGCCGCGGGCTGATCGCCCCGGCCGGAAACCGGAGCCCGCCGTGTCCAGGAGGCGGAATGAACGACACCGTCACCAAGCCGAAAACCAGGACGAAGACCAAGATCGAGCGGCCCCGGCTGCACAAGGTCATCCTGATCAACGACGACTTCACGCCGCGCGAATTCGTCACCATGGTGCTGAAGGCCGAATTCCGCATGACCGAGGATCAGGCCTACAAGGTGATGATCACCGCGCACAAGCTGGGCGCCTGCGTGGTCGCCGTCTTCACCAAGGACGTCGCCGAGACCAAGGCGACGCGCGCCACCGATGCCGGCCGCGCCAAGGGCTATCCGCTGCTGTTCACGACCGAGCCGGAGGAGTGAGGCCAGCCGCGCTTTTCCGACTTTGCATTCCTGCCTGATATCGCCGACAATGCCGCAAAACCGGCGTGCGCCGGATAATAAGCAAGCGGGGAAACGACGGAAGTGGGCGCATCAGGAAGAAGCTTCGTGACGGCAGGCCGCCTGGTTCTGACGCTGGCGGCGATCACTTTCCTCACCACCAGCATGGCGCAAGCAGCCGAACGGGTCCGCATCGGGCTGTTGAAACTCTCCTCCGCCGCCCCGTTGTTCCTCGCCAAGGAGCGCGGCTATTTCGAGCAGGAAGGCATCGAGGCCGATCTGAAATTCTTCGACGCCGCCGTCCCGATTGCGGTGGCCAGCGTTTCCGGCGATATCGACATCGGTTTCACCGGCTTCACGGCCGCATTCTACAACCTCGCCGGCAAGGGCGGACTGAAGGTGATTGCCGGCACGGCGCGCGAGGCACAGGGCTTCCAGAACACCGCCTACGTGGCCTCCAAGCGCGCATATGATTCGGGCCTGAAGACGCTGAAGGATTTGCCCGGCCATTCCGTCGGCATCACGCAAATCGGCTCGACTTTCCATTATTCGCTCGGCCTGATCGCCGACAGGCTGAAATTCGACTTGACCTCCGTCCGGGTCGTTCCGCTGCAATCCCTGCCGAATGTCGCCGCGGCCATCAAGGGCGGCCAGCTCGACGCGGCACTCACCGCCACGACCACGATCAGCCCGGTTGTCGCCTCCGGTGACGCGATCGTTCTCGGCTTCGTCGGCGACGAGACGCCCTGGATGCTCGGCTGCGTCGTGGCTTCGACCGCGACGATCGAGAAGAACCGCAAGCTCGTCGAGAAAGTGCTGGCCGCCTATCGCCGCGGCGCCGACGATTACGCGCGCGTGCTGTTGAAGCGCGATGCAGACGGCAAATTCGTCCGCAGCGAGGAAGGTGACGCGATGCTTGCGATCATCTCCAAGTACACGGAACAGAAGGTCGAGCAGCTTCGCATCGGGCTCTCGGTCGTCGATCCCGCGCTCGACAGCGCCGACATCGCTCGTCAGATTGCCTGGTTCAAGCGCCAGAAGATGGTCGAACCCGACGTCGACGCCGAGAGGATCATCGACAAATCCTTCGTCCCGGACCGGCCGACGACGCCGAAATGACCGATCAGGACACAACAAAAAGAACACGGAGCACCCATGAGCGCGAGCGAAGTCACGGCAGGCACCAAAATCGTCCGGCGTGCCGCGAACCAGAAGCCGTCGCGCGTCGTCGCCGACATCTGCGTGGTCGGCTCGGGCGCGGCCGGTATGTCGGCGGCGATCGAGGGTGCGCGCGCCGGTCGCAAGGTGGTACTGGTCGACAGCCTTCCCGCGCTCGGCGGCCAGGCCGTCAACTCCATCATCGGCACTTTCTGCGGCCTGTTCTCGAACGGCAGCGACGGCTACCAGTTCACCCACGGTATCGCCGACGATCTCCTCGGCGACCTCGGTGCGCAGGACAACGCGCTGTTCTACCGCCGTGGACCGCACACCACCGTCGTCTATTACGACGAGGTCGCGCTCGGACGCTGGGTCGAGAAGGCGATGCTCGCGGCCGGCGTCACCGTGATCGTCGGCGCGGTCATGCGCAACGTCCGCGTCGCCGGCCGGCGCGTGACCGGGATCGATCTCTCGACCCGCTACGGCGACGTCGAGGTCGAGGCGAACGGCTTCGTCGACGCCTCCGGAGACGCCGCCCTGGTGTGGCAGGCGGGCTTTGCCTGCCGCGAGCCGGACGACGGCCCGATCTACGGCACGCAAATGCTGATCGTGGAGAATATCGACGAGAGCAAGGTGCCGAGCCGCGAGGAATTACCGGCGCGCATGCGAGAGAAAGCGGGCCACTACGGCCTGTTGCGGCGCGAGGGCCTGTCCTTCGTCATTCCCGGCCGCGGCGTTGCCGCCATGAACATGACCCATGTCGAGACGCCGCTGGAGCCGCTGGAGGCGAGCCGCAAGGGCATCGAGGGCAAGGACCAGGCCGACCGCGCCTTCGCTTTTCTCAGAAACGAATTCCCCGCCTGCTTCGGCAAGGCACGCATCCGCGCCTATGGCTTTCCGGGAATCCGTCAAACGCGCTGGATCGTCGGCCGCCAGCAATTGTCGGTCGACGACGTCCGCGCCGGCACCAAATTCGAAGACGCGATCGGCCGCACCGCGTGGCCGATCGAACTGCACGACCACGGCTCCGGCCATCACTGGCACGTCTTCGACAAGGACCACGTCCACTATGTGCCGTTCGGCAGCCTGACGCCGCAGGAGGCCGATAACATCGTCGCCGCCGGCCGCTGCATCGATGCCGACAAGGCCGCGCTCTCCAGCGTTCGGGTGATGGGCCCCTGCATGGCGATGGGCGCCGCCGCTGCGCACGCGCTGGACCTCGCCGGCAGCGGCAGCGTGCATCAGATCGACATCGATGCACTGAAGCGGCGCGTGCGCGACAATCTGGAACGGACGGACTGAACGCCCTCAGGCCATCACCAGCGGTGTCTCCTCGCCGAGCCCGTACACGCGCTGCGCCTTGGAAAATCCCGCGATCGGAAATTCGCCGAGCGCGCGCCAGTCGTGACGGCAGGCGTTGGCGAAGACTTCCGAGACCACGACGGTGCGGCCCAGGCGGCCTGCGATCTTCTCCAGCCGCGCGGCGAGATTGACGGCCGGGCCGATGCAGGTGAAGTCGAGCCGGTTGCCGCCGCCGATATTGCCGTAGAGGATGTTGCCGACGTGCAGCGCGACGCCGAAACGGAAGCGCTCGATGGCGTCGCCGACCGGAAAGGCGAGCGTTTCGACGCTGGTGCGGGATTCGCGCGCGGCTTCCAGCACGCGCCCGCAGACATGGGCGGCATCGCCGACATATTCGTCGATCGGGAACACCGCGAGCAGGCCGTCGCCCATGAATTTCAGCACCTCGCCGCCGTGGCCGCGGATCGCGGTGACCTGGCAGTCGAAATACTGGTTGAGGATCTCGACCACGGTCTCGGCCGGCAGCCGATCCGACAGCGCGGTGAAGCCGCGCAGGTCCGAGAGCCAGATCGCGGCCTGCATGGTGTCGTTGTGACCGCGGCGGATCTGGCCGCCGAGGATGCGCGCGCCGGCGCGATTGCCGACATAGGTGTCGAGCAGCATCTCGGCGGTGCGGCGCAGGCTGATGATCTCGGCCACGCGCGCGAGCGGCGTCACGATGGAGCGGATCGCCGCGATGTCGTCGTCGCTGAAGCCGCCGGGATCGCGCGTGACCCAGCTCGTCGCATGCACCGAACCGTCGAGAAAGGGCATCGGCACGGCGATGTAATCGGTCACGCCTTCGGCACGCATGTCGTCGAGGAACGGAAACCGCCTGCTGGCGGGATCATCCATGCGGCCCCTGACCTCGACCCCCTGCTCGAACACGATCCGCAAGGGACTCCTGGCGAACTCGGGCGTCTCCAGGATCTCGAAATCGACCGTGCCGATCTCGACCTCCTGGCCCTTCCGCCAGATGAAGTTGCGGCCGAAGATTTCAGGATGCAGCGTGCGGATGAAGATGCCGAAGCGCGCCAGCGGCAAACCGGCTTCGACCAGATGTTCGCAAACGTCCGCGATCATCTCGGCCGGGGTCCCCGACGACCTCGCGCCGTCGATCAGCCAGTTGGTGATGCGCTGGAGCTCGGAGCTTTCCATGCGCGCATTTGCGGACGAAGTTGTGCGGACGTCAAGCTGCGCGGTGGGCTAGTACCGCGGCACGAGGTCCTACTGGCTGCTAGCGCCCGACCTGCCCGCGGTCACGCAGGAAATGATCGGCCAGCACGCAGGCCATCATGGCTTCGCCGACGGGGACCGCGCGGATGCCGACGCAGGGATCGTGGCGGCCCTTGGTGAAGATCTCGGTATCAGTGCCCTTGCGGTCGACGGTGAGGCGCGGCTGGAGGATCGAGGAGGTCGGCTTCACCGCAAAGCGCACCACGATCGGCTGGCCCGTGGAGATGCCGCCCAGAACGCCGCCGGCATGGTTGGAGAGGAAGCGCGTGCCGTCATTGCCGGTGCGCATCTCGTCGGCGTTCTCCTCACCGGTCAGTTCGGCCGCGCCAAAACCGGCGCCGATCTCGACGCCCTTCACCGCGTTGATGGTCATCATCGCGCCGGCCAGATCGGAATCGAGCTTGGCGTAGATCGGCGCGCCGAGGCCGGCCGGCACGCCCTCGGCGACGATCTCGAGCACCGCGCCGATCGAGGAACCGCTCTTGCGGATGCCGTCGAGATAGGTCTCGAAGAACGCGGCCTTGTCCTTGTCCGGACAGAAGAACGGATTCTTCGCGATCTCGTCCCAGTCCCATTTCTCGCGGTCGATCTTGTGCGGTCCGATCTGCACCAGCGCGCCCCGCACCTTGACGTCGGGCAGCACTTTTCGCGCGATGGCACCGGCGGCAACCCGCATCGCGGTCTCGCGCGCCGAGGAGCGGCCGCCGCCGCGATAGTCGCGCAGGCCGTACTTCGCCTCATAGGTGAAGTCGGCGTGACCGGGACGAAACTTGTCCTTGATCTCCGAATAGTCCTTCGAGCGCTGGTCAGTGTTTTCGATCAGGAGCCCGATCGGGGTGCCCGTCGTCACCTGCACGCCGGTCTCCGGATGCGCCATCACGCCGGACAGGATCTTCACCTGGTCCGGCTCCTGGCGCTGGGTGGTGAAGCGCGACTGGCCGGGACGGCGCCGGTCGAGGTCGGTCTGGATGTCGGCCTCGGTGAGCGGGATCATCGGCGGGCAGCCGTCGACCACGCAGCCGATCGCCACCCCGTGGCTCTCGCCGAAGGTGGTGACGCGGAACATGTGGCCGAAGGTGTTGAAGGACATCGCCGCTCGCTGTCTGTAAGTCAGTGCTGACTTAACTCGCCCTGAAAAGTGGGTCAAATGCCTGCCAAGCTCGTCATGGCCGGGCTTGTCCCGGCCATCCACGTTCTTGGTCCTGGCACGCAAAATACGTGGATGCCCGGGACAGGCCCGGGCATGACGACGGAGGGGGTCGCGCCGCCGTTAACTAAACTTCTCCAGCCGCCCGTCGCGGAACACGTAGACGGCGCCCTGCTCGATATAGAGCTCAGCGGCGCTGGCGGGAGTCTCGAGCCCCAGGGATACCATCAGGGCCCGGCAGGTGCCGCCATGGGCCACCGCGACGGTATCGGCCTCGAGCTGGTCGTACCAGGCGCGCACGCGGACCTGCACGTCGGCGTAGGTCTCTCCGCCCGCGGGGCCTACCGTCCATTTATCGGCGAGGCGCCGCGCATAGACGTCGGGATCGGCGGCCTCGCTCTCGGCCAGCGTCAGCCCTTCCCATTTGCCGTAGCCGATCTCGCGCAGGCGGTCGTCGAGCGCATAATCGGCAGGCGGCAATTCGAGCTTGCCGCGGGCAAGCTCCATGGTCTGGCGCGCACGGCCGAGCGGGCTCGACACATAGGGCAGCGCGGCCTTGTCGCGGCCGTCACGCCTGAACAGGTCGGCCAGCACGAGGCCTGCCTGCACGGCCTGGCCACGGCCGCGCACATTCAGCGGAATGTCCTGGGTGCCCTGAAGCCTGCCGAGCGCATTCCACTCGGTCTCGCCGTGGCGAAGGTAATAGATCGTAGGCACGGGCATTCCGGGTAAGATGTCAGTCCTTGCTGCCGAACGAGATGTCCGGCGCGTCCGGCCGCTTCATGCCGAGCACGTGATAGCCGGAATCGACGTGATGCACCTCGCCGGTGACGCCGCGCGACAGATCGGAGAGGAGATACAGCGCGCTGCCGCCGACATCCTCAGTCGACACATTGCGCCGCATCGGCGCGTTGTTCTCGTTCCACTTCAGGATATAGCGGAAGTCGCCGATGCCGGAGGCGGCGAGCGTCTTGATGGGACCTGCCGAGATGGCGTTGACGCGGATGTTCTTCTCGCCGAGATCGGCGGCGAGATAGCGCACGCTGGCTTCCAGCGCCGCCTTGGCGACGCCCATCACGTTGTAATGCGGCATCCACTTCTCGGCGCCGTAGTAAGAGAGCGTGATCAGCGAGCCGCCGTCGGTCATCAGCTTCTCGGCGCGTTGCGCCACCGCCGTGAACGAATAGCAGGAGATCAGCATCGACTTGGAGAAGTTCTCCGGCGTGGTGTCGACGTAGCGGCCGTCGAGCTGCTCGCCATAGGCGATCGCGTGCACAAGGAAGTCGATCTTGCCCCACTTCTCGTTCAGCACGGCAAAGGCCGCGTCGATGGTTGCGGCATCGGTGACGTCGCAATGGCCGAGCACGAGGCCGCCGATCTCGGCGGCGAGCGGCTCGACGCGCTTCTTCAACGCATCGCCCTGATAGGTGAAAGCGAGCTCGGCGCCTGCGGCGTGGCATGCCTTGGCAATACCCCAGGCGATCGAGCGGTTGTTGGCGAGGCCGAGGATCACCCCGCGCTTTCCTTGCATCAGACCTGAATTCTGCGCCATTTTTGAACGTCCCGTCGAGCTCTCGTTGAGGTCTGGAGGTACACCAGCCCTCCCCTGCGGTACAGCCCTAATACGCGGCGTTAACGCTGTTTCGAGCGCCGGAATAGCCGTTCCATTCGGGTGTTATGATCGTTGAGGCGCATGCGCCGAACGCGAGGGACGTCAAGACGGCAATGAGTGCGTTTCGCCAGAGTGTGGAAGCCATGATCCCGGCGTTGCGCCGCTACGCCCGCGCGCTGACGCGCGATGCGGATGCGGCCGACGATCTGGTGCAGGACACCCTGGTGCGTGCGCTGCGTTCGGAGCGATTGTTTCTCGGAGGCGACGTCAGGAGCTGGCTGTACACGATCCTGACCAACCTCAACAAGAACCGGCGGCGCTCGCTGGCGCGGCGCCCGCAATTCACGCAATTGACGGAGAACAATCCCGACGCCAGCGGGACCGAAGCCGAGGGGCGCGACATCGAGAAGGCGCTGGCGACGCTGGTCGAGGAGCAACGCTCGGTGCTGCTGCTGGTGATGCTGGAGGGCATGAGCTACCGCGAGGTCGCCGACATCCAGGGCGTGCCGATCGGCACCGTAATGTCCCGCCTGGCGCGCGCCCGCGCACACGTTAAAGCGTCGCTGGAGGGTGAGCGCCCGGCGCTCAGACGGGTGAAATGATGGCAGGGATGATGCATCACGCGAGCCCACGCCCGACGGTGAGCTACGCGAAGTCAAACCACGAAAGATTTTTTGGGCCGCAGAGCCAGAGACGACCGATATGAACGACCGCAATATTCCCGTGACCGAAGACGAACTGCACGCCTATGTCGACGGCGAATTGCCGGCCGAGCGCCGCGCCGACGTCGAGGCCTGGCTTGCCGCCCATCCCGAGGACGCCGAACGGGTACAGTCCTGGCAGTCCATGGCGGAGATGCTGCACGCCCGTTACGATTCGGTCGCCCAGGAGCCGGTGCCGGCGCGGCTCGAGCTCGAACGGCTGGAGCGCCGCCCCCGGCACTGGCTCTATGGCGCCGCCGCGGCGGTGCTCGTGGCCTTCGTCGCCGGCGGCACCGCCGGCTGGGTGGCGCATGGTGCCGCCAACGCACCCTCGGCCTTCCAGAGCTTCACGGCGGATGCGCTCGACGCCCACCGCCTCTACGTCGTCGAGGTTCGCCACCCCGTCGAGGTCGGCGGCAACGAGCGCGACCATTTGCAGGCCTGGCTGACCAGGCGCTGTGGTTGGACCGTGTTCGCGCCGAATTTGGAGGCGAGCGGGCTGAAGCTGGTCGGCGGCCGGCTGCTGCCGGGACAGAGCGGGCCGGCGTCGTTCCTGATGTACGAGGGCGCCTCGGGCGAGCGATACACGATCTACTCCGCCAAGACCGAGAATGGTGCGACGCAAATGCGTTACGCCAGGACGGACAAGGACGGCGCGTTGTTCTGGGCCGAGCGCGGCGTCGGCTACGTCGTCAGCGGCGGCGGCAGCGACCGCGAGCGGCTGACCAAGGTCGCGCAGGCGGTCTACGACCAGGCCGAGAAAAACGGCGGCTGATCAACCTCAAAACCGCGGTGCCTCGATTCCGTCATCGAAAATTTGGAATCAAGACATGGGCGCGTCTCATTATCGCACCGGGTGTTCACGCGATTATGAGGTGCGTTCGATCCGCCGATCGACGCGGGCGGCCTCGATTGGGGTTTTTGGTACCGCGCTGGTCCCCCTCTCGAGGCCGCACCTTTTTATCGGCTGCCCCGCCGGACAGCCGACACGTCGAGTCGAAGCGCTACCACGCCTCGCGTGTATGATGAGCATCATCTCCTCGAAGATGCCCTAGGCCTTTTGGAGAAACCCCTTCATTCGATCTCGCCGCCCTAACCAAGCCCGCTACGTGGATTGTAGGGGTGTTGGTCCCGCCACTTCTCCATCAATGCTTCAAGCTCGGCGTCGTTCCCGTCCGGTAGCATAATCCTGATGGTGACGAAGAGATCCCCGGTTCCGCCGGATTTCGGCAAGCCCTTACCTTTGAGACGGAAGGTCCGGCCGCTCGAGGTGTTCTTGGGGACCGAGAGTTCCACGGCATTGCCGAGCGTCGGCACGCGGACCTTGGCCCCGAGCACGGACTCGTAGAGCGTGACCGGCAGGTCGACCCTGAGGTCCGCACCCTCGACCTTGAAGTGCGGGTGCGGCGCGATGCTGATGGTGATCAGGAGGTCGCCGGGCGGATGGCCCTGGGCGCTCTCGCCCTGCCCGCGCAAGCGGATCTGCTGGCCCTCGGTGACGCCGGCCGGAATCTTGACGTTGAGCTCCTTGCCGTTCGGCAGCCGGACCCGCTTCTCGCCACCCTTGACCGACTCTTCCAGCGAGACGGACATGGCGACATTAACGTCGAGATCGAGCCCGATCCCGCCGGTGTCGAATTCGAACTGTGCACCGCCGCCGGCCCCGGGCCGCGCACCGCGCACCCCGCCGCCGAACATGCTGTTGAGGATATCCTCGAACGCCCCTCCGCCCTGGCCGGGCCCGCCCGTGCCGCCGCTCCGGAACGTGTAATTCTCGAACCCGCCGGGACCCGCGCGGCCGCGCGGCCCGCCGCCGCCCGGAAAGCCCTGAAAGCGCGGCTTGCCCTCGGCGTCGATCTCGCCGCGGTCGAACTGCTTGCGCTTGTCCTCGTCGCCGATGATCTCGTTCGCCGAGTTGATCTCGGAGAAGCGCTCGGCAGCCTTCGGGTCGTCCTTGTTGCTGTCGGGATGGTGCTTCTTGGCAAGCTTGCGATAGGCGCTCTTGATCGCGGCAGCGTTGGCGCTCCGCGGCACCCCCAAGACCTCATAGGGGTCGCGCATCCGTCACGTCTCCTTCAGGAATCGAATTGTTCAAAGGGCTCCCCGCCCCACCTGCGATCCATGTGGGGTGGGAGTGGCATTTTTGCAACTAGTCTGCTGGCGCGATTCTCTACGTTTGGGGCCTGATCCTATCGGAAAACCGGTCCCCACCTTTCGGGATCATGCTCAGCTTCGCCACGGCTTTAGCGTATGAATCTCCCAACGGCCACGGCTGCTTTGACAGCCGGCGCCCTGGAGCCAGCTTTCGGTGCTGCCGTTGACGTAGCTCGCCAGGAAATCGCGGCACTTGCGGCCGTCCTCGGCGGCATAGGATTGCGCGATCGGCGTCACCGAACCGCGGGCGCCGGTCTCCGGGTTCTCCCAGTGCTGGCTGGAATCCCTGTCGCCCTTGCTCAGCACGTCGGTGGCGGCGTTGCGGGCGAAGGCGAGATCGGTCTCCGTCGGCGCGGCGTCTTTCGCAGGCCGCGCGATCGAGCCGGTGAGGTCGCTGTCCTCGGCCTTGGCATAGGCGCTCTTGTCACCGCGGGAAAAGCTGCAGCCGCCGGCGCCGAACCCGATCAAAATGATCGTCATGACAAGGCCCGAGGGCCGGATCGCCGATAGGCCAACGCGTCCCCATGCCCTATATAGGGCGGTAGCGGACAACAACGCGTTTTGGGCCGCGGGACGCAACTCGGACTCCGGACATGACCGACACGACCTCGATGAAACACCAGACACCCTTAACATCCGGTGATTTCACCGCCGCCGACGAGCCTTTTGCGCTGTTCGAGGCCTGGCTGAACGAGGCGATCAAGAGCGAGCCGAACGATCCGAACGCCATGGCGCTCGCAACCGTCGATCCCGACGGGCTGCCCGACGTGCGCATGGTGCTGATGAAGGGCTTCGATACCGAGGGTTTTGTCTTCTACAGCCACATCGCGAGCCAGAAGGGCCGCGAACTCGCCGCAAATCCTAAGGCCGCTTTACTTTTTCACTGGAAGTCGCTGCGCCGTCAGGTCCGCATCCGCGGCAACGTGACGCCGGTGACCGACGCCGAGGCCGACGCCTATTTCGCGACGCGGCCGAAGCAGGCGCAGATCGGCGCCTGGGCAAGCAAGCAGTCGCAGGAGCTGGAGAGCCGCTTCGCCTTCGAGCAGGCGATCGCAAAGGTCGCGGCCAAATACGTCATCGGCGAGGTGCCCCGGCCGCCGGGCTGGAGCGGCTGGCGCATCACGCCCAGCCGCATCGAGTTCTGGCACGACCGCCCATTCCGCCTGCACGACCGCATCGAATTTCGTCGTGACGCCGCCGGCCAGAAGTGGTCCAAGGCGCGGATGTATCCTTGAGCCCTGTCCCGAGCCTGGTCTAGCCGCTTCGGATCGACCTGAAAGATGTCCATGCCGCATTCGTCCAATCTGCCGCGTCGTACGCTGCTCCTGACCGGAGCGAGCCGCGGCATTGGCCACGCCACCGTGATCCGCTTCTCCTCGGCGGGCTGGCGCGTCATCACCTGCTCGCGGCATCCGTTCCCTGAGGATTGCCCGTGGGACGCGGGGCCCGAGGATCACATCCAGGTCGATCTCGGCGATCCCGAGGACACCGCGCGTGCGATCACGGAGATCCGCCGCCGCCTCGAAGGCGGCGCGCTGCATGCGCTGGTCAACAACGCCGCGATCTCGCCGAAGGGGCCCGGCGGCTCCCGGCTCGGCTCGGTCGACACCGACCTCGAAACCTGGACGCATGTCTTCCACGTCAACTTCTTCGCGCCGATCATGATCGCGCGCGGACTGATCGAGGAGCTGAAGGCGGCCAGGGGTTCGGTCGTCAACGTCACCTCGATCGCGGGCTCGCGCGTGCATCCCTTTGCGGGCGCCGCCTATGCGACATCGAAGGCCGCGCTTGCCGCGCTGACGCGCGAGATGGCCTCCGACTTCGGCCGCGTCGGCGTGCGCGTCAACGCGATCGCGCCGGGCGAGATCGACACCTCGATCCTGTCGCCGGGCACCGAGAAGATCGTCGACCAGCAGATCCCGATGCACCGCCTTGGCACGCCCGACGAGGTCGCCAAGATCATCTACGTGCTGTGCACGGACACCAGCTCCTACGTCAACGGCGCCGAGATCCACATCAACGGCGGCCAGCACGTCTAGGCCAGAACGACGCAAGCATGGGCCGGTTCGCGAGCACGGCGTCACTCTACGAGCATTTGCGGCCGCCCTACCCGGCGGAATTTTTCCGCAGCGTGGCGCATCGGCTCGGCCTCACCAAACAAAGCAGCCTGATTGATCTCGGTACGGGGCCCGGGCTGCTGGCACTGGGCTTCGGCCCTCATGTCGGCCGTGTCGTCGGAGTCGATCCGGAGCCTGCGATGCTCGACGCCGCGCGGCTTGCCGCTTCGCGCGCGGGCCGACATGTCACGCTGATCGAAGGCAAGGCGGAGACGCTTCCACCCGACATCGGTACCTTCGACATCGTCACGATCGGCCGTGCGCTGCATTGGATGGATCGCGATGCGACGCTCACGCAACTCGACCAACTGGTCGCACACGAGGGCGCGATCGCGATCTGCGCCTCGTTCTCGGCTACCGACGGCAGCAATCCCTGGCTCGACGGCTACAACGAGATCCGTCGCCGATGGTCGCCGGCGAAGCTGTGGGAGGAGGCCGGCCGGGGCACGCGGACTCACCGCGATCTTCCCGCCTTCTTTCGCGGGAGCTCGTTTCAGCCCACCGAGCTGGTTGCGGTCGAGACCGGCCACCTGGTCGGCCTGCATGATCTGGCGAAGCGCACGCTCACCTATTCGTCGTCATCGCCGGATGCGCTCGGCGAAAATGTCGATGCGATGCTGAGCGATGTCGGGAAACATCTCGTCCCGTTCAGCCGCGACGGTGGCATCGCCGAGACCATCGTCTCGACGGCGCAGATCGTGAAGCGCTGTTGAAATTGCCGGACAAGGGAAGCAAGGCGATCCAGACAACGCCGCCGCAAGACCTGGATCGCCCGCCCTTCCTTCCGTTCCTCAATCGACTCGAATCCGACGCGACCGATCGCGCAGCCTCGACGTCGCAGCATTTGGAGCTGCGGCATCGAATGCAGTCGAGCAGTCGTCGTCATTCTCGCCATCGAGCAGCGGAGCACCACAGTGCCGGCACAGGCGTGCCGACATCGACGACGCCTTGCCGCTCGCCAGGACCTGACGATAGTTCGCCAGATCAATGACGTTGCGGGGCGACGTTATGTGTTTTTCAACCATGGCTGTTCCTCGCGGCTACGCACTGCTTATCGCAGACAAGTTTCGCGCAAACGTTCAGCCCACCGCTCAAATTTTACCGGAGGAATTGGGGCGGAGCGCACACATCACCGCGACGCCGCAATCCCGCTCTATTCTGCGACACGATGCGCCCTGTCTCTGCGACCGGCGTAAGGTCTCGGTCACTATTTTCCGAGAGCGGCCGGGATCACAGCCACTTCTTCCACTTGAAGATCCAGTACGGGACGATGGCGGCGGCCAGCATCATCACCAGCGCCATCGGATAGCCGTGCGCCCATTCGAGCTCCGGCATCGCCTTGAAGTTCATCCCGTAGATCGAGGCGATCAGCGTCGGCGGCATCAGGACAACGGCCATGACCGAAAACAGCTTGATGATGTTGTTCTGCTCGAGATTGACGACGCCCAGCATGGCATCGAGCACGAACGTGATCTTGTTGGAGAGATAGGAGGCGTGGTCGGTCAGCGACGCCACGTCGCGCTGCATGGTCTTGAGCTGCTCGCGCATGTCCTTCGACCACTTCACGCCTTCCACCACGGCGGAGAGGAAGGTGACGACGCGGCCGATCGAGACCAGGCTCTCGCGAACCTTCGAGGTCAGGTCGCCCTTGCGGCCGATCGAGATCAGGATCTGCGAATATTGCTTGGCGTGGCCGTGGCGCTCGCTCTCGGGCTCGAAGATGTCGTGGCTGACCTGGTCGATCTCGGCGCCGCAGCGCTCCAGAATGTCGGCGCAGCGGTCGATCACGGCGTCCAGCAGTTCCATCAGCACCATCTCGCCGGTGATGGCAGGCGTGCAGGAACGGGCCAGCTTGGCCTCCACCAGCGCGAAGGGCTTCGGCAGGTCGTAGCGGACCGTCACCAGGCGGTGGTCGCCGAGGATGAAGGTCACCGCCGTGGTCCTGGGCATGTCGGTATCGGAGTGGCACATCAGCGTTGCGGTCATGTAGCGCGCGCCGTTCTCGATATAGAGCCGGCTGGAGATCTCGATCTCCTGCATGTCTTCCCGGGTCGGGATGGCGATGCCCGCCAGCCGCTCCACCGCCTTGTCCTCGACGGCCGAGGGATTGACGAGGTCGATCCAGACCGCGTTCTCCGGCAGCACCGCAAGATCCTCGATGACTGCCTTCTTGAGGGAGGACTCGGAGGGAACAAACACCGAAAACATGAACGACTCCAGAGAACCTGCGTCAGAATGACAGCCCTTAGCGCGATTCTGACAGGTTCACGATGACAACAACATTAACGGTGAGTTTGCATTTGTGGCGCCGCGATGGCCCAACTGTGGCACGGAATCGACAGTCCCGCCCATCCCTGCCCTAAAACCCCCACAGCGGCGCAAAACTTGCGGCAGAAAAGCCACAGCTTGGGTCTTGCAGCGCGGGATAAGGCCTTCAGTGCTGGAATTGTGGCAGATTTCAACGATAATGGGATTAACGGAGTCGAGGAACTTGGGCGCTAGGCTCGGGCCTTCCGCACGGTATTTGTTTGATTGGAACCAAACCATGTCGTCGCTGAAAGTTAAGTTGGGAATTTTGGCCGCGGGCCTGATGCTGTCGGGCTGCATGCAGGCCACGCATTTCGAGGCGACGGACACCAAGGCGTTCAAGCCGAAGGACAAGGAACTCCTTGCCAAGGTCCGGTACGAGAACACCCCGGTCGCGGAGCCGTTCCGCCGCGCCATCGTCGACTACCACCGCAAGGAGTCCCCGGGCTCGATCGTGGTCGATTCCGACAACCATTACCTCTATTACGTGCAGGACGGCGGCAAGGCGATCCGTTACGGCATCACCGTTGGCGAAGAAGCCATGGCCTGGTCGGGCATCGCCAAGGTCGGCAGCAAGACCGAGTGGCCGGCATGGCACCCCACCCCCGGCGAAATTTCGCGCCTGGGCGTGCCGACCTATG